>Ga0315338_1001336_pt1 | contig 32046 bp, 25 predicted proteins | sample ASW8metaG_FD_204518 | JGI IMG/M metagenome (GOLD analysis project Ga0315338, IMG submission 204518) | Ammonia-oxidizing marine archaeal communities from Monterey Bay, California, United States - ASW #8 | ecosystem: Environmental > Aquatic > Marine > Coastal | place: USA: California | collected... | reverse complement strand
TTTCAGACTACAATGATCCGGCGCCCGCATCCCTGCCCGGATCAGGGTCTCTATCTCCTCTTTAGAGGGGGAAGGCTCTGTCAGCATGGCAGCTGACTTGCGCGATAATATAGCTTCGATCGCGTCCATTTATTTTATCCTTTAGACTGGGACATTCCAAATGTCATAATTGCTCCGTTCATAGCAGGTTTTTCGTTGCTCATAAAAATATATTCGGTGAGCTTCCTAAGCCATCGGACTTCGATTGCATCAGATAGAATGAACCTTTACATTGCAATGAGAACGAAATATTCCCGGCGCCAAAGTAACAAGACAAACAAATTCAAAACCGCAATCACTTGTCTCAAATCAAAGCTGCAAGAACACATATCGGTCAAACTGGAAACAAATCATAAAGGCTGAAAGAGGAAATTCTCATGCCCATTAAAACCATTCTACTCCATCTGAATAATGATCCCCAGCTGGAGCAACGGATAGAAGCCGCCCTCGGCCTTGCTGTTGAACACGGTGCCGTTTTAAAAGCGCTATACACTATAGCGGAAGTAACGGTGCCTACGTCCTTTATGGGCTATGTCCCGCCTGAATTTATTGAACAATCACGCAGAGAAGAAGAAAAACAAGCGGCAGCTGCCAAGGCAAAACTGGAAGGAATGGCGGCAAGAATTGACCAAGAGATCGAGATTGTCATCGAAGAGGGGTATGCCCCCGATTTGCTAAGTGATCATGCTGTTGCCTGCGACCTGATTGTTCTTGGCCAGGGCGATCCTGATGCGGAGAATAATGCGCAAAGCCGATATGTCGCCGATGAACTGGTGGTAAGTTCACCCCGCCCCGTTCTTGTTATCCCTTGCGCAGGAAAATATCCAGATTTTGGTCGGCATATTCTGGTCGGGTGGAATAATTCCCGGGAATCTTCGCGCGCGCTCCATGAAGCAATGCCTTTTCTTGCCAAAGCGGAGAAAGTGACCTTACTCAGTGTGAATGCAAAAGACGACGAAACCTACGAGACTGAGCATGTCCTCGCGCATCTGAAACGGCATGGTGTAAACGCCACCTTTAAATCCGGGCAATGGCCCGGCATCGGTGTTGGGGATGCTCTGCTGGACGCGCTTGTTGATTATAGTGCCGACATGCTTGTCATGGGGGCCTATGGCCATAGTCGGCTACGTGAAATGATCCTGGGTGGTGCCACAGAAAGTATCCTGTCACAAATGACCGCCCCGGTTCTCTTCGCCCATTAAGTTAGGATATCGGATCGGCTGACATCCCGCCAGCAACCCTCGCCTAAACCGCCCAAGGAAAGCAATCCAATTTTCTGGCGGATCAGGCGCAGGGTTGGGTGCCCGATGGCCGCTGTCATCCGGCGAACCTGCCGGTTCTTCCCCTCTGTCAATGTCAGCTCGATCCAACAGGTAGGAATAGCTTTTCGATACCGGATGGGCGGATCGCGCGGCGATATATCAGGTTCAGGGTCGAGGCGTCGGACAATGCATTTTTTGGCCCGATAGCCACGAATGGTGACACCTTGCGCAAGCTCATTAAGCGCCTGGTTTGTAGGGCTTCCTTCTATCTGCACCCAATAAACGCGGGCATGCCCGTGATCGGGATCCAACAGCTTCTTGATAAATTTCCCGTCATCGCTGAGGATAAGCAATCCCTCACTGTCTTTATCAAGGCGTCCAGCAGCATAGATATTCTTCGGCAACGAATAGGCTGCAAGTGTCTTCTGACCCTCCTCGCCCGTGAATTGGCTCAGAACGCCGAAGGGTTTGTTAAAGGCGATATAGGCTGGCATCACTACTCCCTACCGCAAATTTCTTATTGGAAGCAATGTGATTATTCGACATAACAGGCTTAAATGGATAGTTTCCATCCTTCAAACGGGCAGCAAGCTAATCTTCTTAACATTTGCCTTAAAATTATCAAAATTTTAGGTAATTCAGGCCAGGATAGAAAGTTACTCCAAAGTGCCCGATCATCATGGCTTAAGACTAGTTCCAGGACGCGCTATTTAAATGGACCAGAAACGCAAGGCAACTGTCCGATTTATTGGACGGAGAGAGGAAGATGCTCAGCAGCTAAGCTGGATGCTGTCGAACATGGCCAATGCTCCGTTCATTTTTGAACATATCAGGACGGCCCAAGATGTCGCCATGCCCAAAGATGATACTGGCGACGATGTGATCGTTCTTGATATCTCTGAAAACACCGAACAGCAATTTGAGGCCATGGCCGATCTGGCTGTAAAATTACCGGAAACGCCCATTGTGGTCCTCACAGGCGATGATGAAGAAATTGGTCGTGAGGCCATACGCCGCGGGGCACAGGATTTTCTTGTCAAAGGACAGCTGACGACGGATGGCATGTCCCGAAGCCTTCTCAATGCAATTCAACGGCACCAGGGCCACCGCCGCGATGGGGATATGGCCCCCCTGCTTGATTCTGCAACCGCCGTTCTAAACAGACTGCCAATCGGCGTAATTCTGGTGACAGCGGATTCCAAAATTCTGTTCTTTAATGGCAAAGCAAGGAAATATCTTGAACATTCCGACGGACTTGTTGTTGGACCGGATCGTATTTGCCGTGCGACATTGCCGGGCGAAAACCGTGCTTTCACCAAATTGCTGGCCGAGACTTTGGCACCAACCGATGAAGCTCTGACAGAGGGAGATTTCGCTATCTCCCTGACCCGTATGGAAAATGATTCCCCGCTTAACATCATGGTCGCCCCCATCGGTACTGGCGTTGCGGGTAAAGGGGCTGTGCTATTCGTCTCTGATCCAGCTGAGCCGGTAGAACTTTCGGTGGAAACCGTTTGCAGGCTTTATGGACTGACCCCAGCGGAAGGACGACTCACCCTTGGCCTGACTAATGGCTTCAAACTGGACGATCTCGCAGAGCAGTGGAGCGTAAGCATGCATACTGTCCGCTCACAGTTACGTCAGGTTTTCCGTAAAACCGATACCAGCCGGCAAAGTGAACTAGTGAAGCTTATCCTGACCGGCCCTGCCGCCTTGCAGGCTTCCCCAAGACTTTAGAACCGTCGTCAACTATTCAGTTATCTCACTGTCTTCTTCAGGCGGATTGGCAAAATGTCGCCAGTTTTCGCGTCCGCCCCGATTTTCAAGATAATTGATGAGAGCACTTACCGTCTTCCGATCAAATCTCCGATCGGCATCATCAAGCAGATGCTTGACGGCAGAACTGAAATCAAGCGCACTGCGATAGGCCCGTGGACTAACCATGCCGACGAAGGCATTGGCAACCGCAATGATACGGGCCGCCTCACTGATTTCGATGCCCTTCAAGCCGGCAGGCTGGCCAGAACCATCCCAGTTTTCCTGAATCTGGCGCAAAGTGGCCGCAACGGGTAAATCGAAATCAACTTCCTCGAGGAGGTCTGCGCTGGCAAAGAGGCTGTTACGGATCGCCTCCATTTCCTTGGCGGATAGATTGTTTGTCTTAGTCAATAGCTCCGGCGACACCAGAACCTTACCGATATTCATCAGGTTACCCGCAATATCGACGGTGCGGATAATTTCTTCAGAAAGATCCATTTCTTTCGCGACCGCAACGGCGACATTGGCAACCCGCCGGGACTGATCAGCTGAGAAAGGGTCACGCCGATCAACAAAGCCAACAAGGGTCGTCACCAGGTTCCGAAGAACGGTTTCACGGCGCTCCCGTTCAAACACAACTTCAGAAATGTCCTGAAAGACGGTCAGCACTTCCTTGCTATCCACCCGCGCCGAGCGCAGGGGAATAAAGTCTGATTTAATGACTTTTTCGTCGTCACCGTCGATAATTCGCGTGAGTTTGGATCGTGGCTGATAATCGGAGCGAACCAGATTTGTCGCCTCAATGATTTCCTGAGACTGAACAGGCCCCAGGACCCGTGACACTTTCTTGCCGATCATTTCTTCACGGCTCATTTCCGCATCGTCCACAGCCACACGATTGGCGAAGGTATAGTGATCTTCTGAATCAAACACGGCAATGGCTGTCGGCTGCTGATCGGTGACTATCTTCAAGAAATCACTGCGATCCTGCAGGCGATCTGCTGCCTCTTTATAACGGGCCGCAAGCTCCGTCGCGCGTAGTGAAGTTCCATGGCGCCAGACCGCAACGACCGTTACGACAACACCGACGATCAACAGCAGAAAAATACCCTGCATTGTCAGCAGGCGTTCCTCGGTTTCCGACAAAGCCTCCTGCTCCGATACAGTCCTGACAAGATACCAAGGCGCACCGGCAAGGGCGCGACCGGTTACCAGAACCGGGCTGCCGAGATAGTTATTGGTAATGGTGAAATCACCTGGATTTTCCGTGACAAACGCTGCCGCCAGATTTTCCTTAGCACTTAGCTTCCGGCTCATTGCCCGCGTGCCATCAACAAGAGGAGAGAGATACTGAACAAGATTGCCATCTTTTCGTACTAGATATGTTTCGGCTGTTTGTACCACATCGCCAGGCTGAAAAAGGAGCGGGAACAAAGACGCCTCGACAGTCCTTATCCCGACGACATAGCCGATAATATCACGTTTGCTACCATCATCCTGAACAGCAAAAACCGGCCAGACAAAACCCAAAGTCGGACTTCCATCAAGGCCAGCATATAAATCAATCAACGCTGGCTGGCCACTACCTGCCTCTGCCATTGCTGCGCGGATATTGGGGTTAAGCGGCGGCATGTTTCCGCTGGCGACCAAAAGCTGACCAGTCCCATCCGTAAGGGCAATTCCGGCTTTCCCAGGCCGCGTGACGTTCGCACGGATTTCGGGCTCTTCCGGTTGCCAGAAACCACTGATCACTGCCTGATTATTCAACAGGTTAATCAGGTATCCCGCCTCCGGCACGTCCGAAACAGCATTGCCGTTCTCATTTGTCTCGATCACCAGTTGCGTAAGATACACCTGCAATGAGGCATTATTAGCCAGCGTCCCGATTGCCTGTTCCTGTTTACGGAGCCAGTCGTCGATACTGGCGGCGCGACTATCGGCGACTATCCCTAAGCGCACTTCCCAATTCTGAATATCGCGGACACGCTGTTCGTCAGCAAATTTAAAGGTCGCCCAGACACCCACCGCAACGACGGCGAGCAGCAGCAGCACGCTGATACCCAGCGTCTTCTGTACTTTACCTTGCGGTGCTTCCTGTACCTCTCGTTCTGACATTCATGTCCCCGATTAAATTGTTCAGCCGCCACAATGCCGCGAAACTCTTTCAATTACGTAAATTTTTATCTATTTTCCGCGCCATAAAATTGACGCCCTTTGTTCCTACAACCGCGTAATGGTTAGCGTTTATTAACCATTTGTTGCACATATTGGTGTGTCGTTATGGTTTGTTGGAAAAAATTAGGACTGTATTATTACCCAAGTGAACATAAATAAAATCAAAATTGTGCGTGCCTGTCAGGCACTGATCTTGGGATGTGGTATCCTTGTGACACCCCTGATATCAGAAGCTGAGGCGGCCTTGCTGTTTGATTATCGGGCAACTCCGTATGAGGGCCTCAAACCCTTTCCCAAATGGCGGAAGGTGCTTGAAACCTATAAAGATGCTCCCGGCGACTGTACTGCGACTAAATATAACCGCTGTGCGCACCAAAAATGGCTCGCCCTCATCAACAAATGGAAAGAACTGCCTAAAGGCGAGCAGCTCGACAAGGTGAACCGGCATATGAATCTCTTCCGTTATGTGATGGATCCGGTGAATTGGGGTATTCGTGATTATTGGGAAATTCCAAAAGAGTTTTTTGCCCGCTTTGGCGACTGTGAGGATTACGCGATTGTGAAATACTTCACTTTGCGCGCCCTTGGTTGGTCCGCCAAAGATATGAAAATTGTTGTTCTACAGGACATGAATCTCGGGATTGCTCACGCTATTTTGGTGGTTGAGCATGATAAGAAAAGCCTGGTGCTGGACAATCAGATTGGTCAGGTCATCGATGCCAAACGCATCCGCCATTACCGCCCGATCTACTCTGTCAACGAAACTGGTTGGTGGCGGCATAAAGCTAAATTGCCTTAGGTAATCGAGACAAAAAAAGCCGCGCACCAAAATGCGCAGCCTTCTAATTTTCTAACGAGTTAAGGTTTAGCCTTCTTTTTCGCCCGGCGTTGCCTCTTCCGGCAATGTCACGGCCAATGCGGAGTTCAATTGGCCCATGGTCGCCAGCAGGCGATATTTCGAGAAAAGAACCGAGTATTCCACGGTCACCAAAGAGGTGCGGGAGTTAAACAGCTCGTTATCTGCATCGAGTAAGTCGAGCAGGTCACGTTGCCCGATCTCAAATTCCTGTGCATAGGTCGAGGCCACCTGTCCGCTCGCGACAACTTCCCGTGCCAGCACTTCAGCGCGTGCCTGTGACCGGGCCAATGTACTCCAACTGCGGCGAACTTCTTCTTCCACCAGCCGTTCGAAACGTAATTTACGTTGCTCGGTTTCGTCTTTGCGGGCAATCGCTTCCTTCTCACGACCCTCGTCAATTCCACCGCGGTAAAGATTATAGCGCATCCGCACCATGGCTAGGAAATCGTCATTATGACCATCGACACCATCAAGGTTATTATCGGCAGACGCCCCAACTTCGAGTGCGACAGTCGGGTAGTAACTAGCCTGAGATGCCTTGATCTCGGCTTCAGATGTCAACACGTCCGAAGATGCGAAACGAATGTCGGGATTGTTATCAAGAGCGATGGCAACAATTTCATCAATATTCGGCGGAATCGTACCTTCGTCAAAAGATGGCAGTTCCAGATTAACCGGCGCAATTCCGACAACCCTCAGGTACGTAATTTCAGAATCGTCCAACGCACGCAGGGTTTCAACCTGCGTATCTTCGGCAGACGCCAGCCGGGCCTTCGCCTGCTGATCATCACCGATACCGCTTTGGCCGGCTTCCACACGATCCTGAATTTCCGCAAGTGTGCGACGATGCTTTTCGACATTCGCCGTTGCCAATTCAACGATTTCAAGACTGCGAAGGGTATCCAAATACGCCCGAACGGCATCAAGAGCAATGGCTTCCGCCCGTTCCCGCACTCTGTACGCGGCGCTATCCACGCGATTTTCCTGACGATCTACCTCAGCTGCCCGAAAACCACCATCATACAATGTCTGCGAGAGGAAGAGGCTTGATTCCGTCCGGACCAGCTCTTCGTTATCAATGGTGACCGTGTCCGTCCATTCCCAGCCAGCCCCCGCGGCCAGGTCAAGAGATGGATAATACAGGCCTTCTGCCTGACGAAGTTCCTGATTAACCGCCCGGCGGTTAGCAGATGCTTCTGCGATTTCAGGATATGTAGAAACCGTCAGCTGTACAGCTTCATCCAGTGTTTCCGATTGCGCCACCCCGGCAACAAGGAAACCTCCGAATACGGCGGTCAGGATTCCAGCGGATACAACACGCAACGTCCGCGCCGCCTTAATTCTGAGCTCCATGCCCCTCTCCCAATCTATCATTTATTCATCTCTATCTAAATAGATCACAGTCACCATCTTTGCGCGTGCGACAAGCAACCTCGCAAAAAATACAATAGTCTTTTTCCAAAATACTCGCATATCCTCTCGACAATCAACATTTTCATTGGCGCAATTTTCAGATTAGTATGCCCCGTCAATAGCTGTATCATATTTGCAACAACTTACCCGAATTGCCACTCGAAGGCAGTGGAATAAGTAAGATTTATACAACTAGCGATCTTCAGGAGCCCTCGTTAGAAATATTTTTATCTGGCATAAAGCGCTAAAAACAGCCGAAAAAACATATATATTATGGTTAATTTTGTTGAATTAGTCTTGAGAAAAGGACACCTTAGAAAGACTTGCTTTAGTGTTAATCCACAAAAGCACCGTTTAGGTTTATTTTGCAAGGAGGGTTTGATTTCATGCCAGACACAGCGTCTTGTTTTCACGGGTCCATTAACTGGTTTTTCATTAAATTAGCGTTGAATTGCCCATAGAAACGAAAATGTTTTGCAAACGCAGGATTCTTAACGATTTTATAATGAGTTAGCGTTGGTGAACTTTCAACTTTCAGTTCCGATACCAATGCTGAGATAAGACATTAAAAAGCCAGAATGCCGACGTAATTTTGGACAGGTAATACGTGACGAAAAGCAAGGAAAACCGAGTGGCGAAAAAATCATCAGATGCCGGCAGTTTAAACCTTGAAACCGCGCAAAAGTTATTTGCGTCGAAAGATGGGGAGCAAAAGCTGCACAACGTGAAGCCTCTTACACCGGAGGAGCTGGCTAAGGCCGCCAAAAATGGACAACACCCCACGCGAGAAGAAAACTGGGATGTCAGCCTCTCGGAAGTAAGCCGGGCAGATCAGGACAGTTTACTTGGTTGCTTATCAGCGCTCACAAAATTATTTGACGATCCCCGGACGGCTGACGCTCTGATTTACGGACTGCCGCTGGAAGATAATAAGCTCACTCCCGATTTGTTTGTGCGGGCGGCGGCCCGCGTCAGCATTAGCGCCCGCATTACCAACCGGAAGCTTGGCGATATTCCAGATGTAGTCTTGCCAAGCGTTATTTTGCTCACTGGTCGGCGCGCGTGCATTCTGTTATCCCGTACCAGCACGGATGCAGAAGTCATCTTTCCGGAAACCGGCGAAGGGTCGCAGTCAATTCCATTATCGGAGCTCGCCGACCTCTATGCCGGATATGCCATCCTTGTGCGGCCCACATTCAAATACCGGGTTGATAAGGACGAAAAACTTCTCAATCGCGCCGGTTCCTGGTTCTGGGGAACCATGTGGCAGTTCTGGCCAACTTATCTTCAGGTTGTTATTGCCGCGTTCCTGATTAACAGTTTTGCCATCGCCAGTCCGCTTTTCATTATGAATGTCTATGACCGGGTCGTCCCCAATAAAGCAATTGAGACTTTGTGGGTGCTGGCCATCGGCGTGATTATCGTCATCGGCTTTGATCTATTGCTCAAATCCCTCCGGGCTTATTTCGTCGATAATGCCGGCAAACGAGCTGATGTACTGCTTTCCAGTCGCATATTTGAGCATGTGCTGAATATACAGGTAAAGGCCCGCCCACAATCTGCCGGGGCCTTCGCCAATCATTTGCGCGAGTTCGAAACGCTCCGGGACTTCTTCACCTCCGTTACCGTAACGGCATTGGTTGATCTGCCGTTTCTCGGTATTTTCCTTGCTATTATCTATCTGATTGGCGGCCCGGTAGTGATTATTCCCGCAGCGGCCATCCCGATTGTACTGATCATTGGCCTGTTTTTGCAGTGGCCCATGCGCAACGCCGTTGCCAAGACCACGGAAGAAGCCTCCCTCAAACATGGCGTGATTATCGAAACCATCTCGTCCCTTGATACCGTCAAAAGCATGGGGGTTGAAGGCCATATGCAGAAAGAATGGGAACGCTTTGTCGGCAAAACTGCTGAGACCAGCGTTGCTGCCCGCTTTTTTGCAGGTCTTGGGATAAATCTTTCCGCAGCAGCAATGCAACTGGTTACCGTCGGCGTCGTCGTTTATGGCGTATTGTTGATGAGCGAGCCGGAATCGGCCATGACAGTCGGCGCTCTTATCGCCTGTACGATCCTGACCGGGCGCACCATGGCGCCGCTTGGGCAAATCGCGGGACTTCTTACACGACTGAACCAGGCAATGGTTGCCCTCAAGGGCCTTAACCAGATAATGGCGTTGCCGGTTGAGCGCGGACCGGAAAAACGTCAGCTCAGCCGCCCTAACATTCAAGGGGATATTGAGTTTAAGGATGTCACGTTCAAATATCCGGGAACCGATATTCCATCTCTCAAGAATGTCTCTTTCAAGATCAAGGCTGGTGAAAAAGTTGGAATTATTGGCCCTGTCGGTTCCGGCAAGACGACAATTTCCCGCCTCCTGATCAACCTCTATGAACCCGATGAAGGCGCCGTCCTGATTGATGGAACCGACATCCGCCAGATTGACCCCTCCGATATCCGCCGTTCTGTCGGGTCGGTCATGCAGGATATCACCTTGTTCCAGGCGACCGTTCGCCAGAACATCACCATGGGCCATCCGCAAGCCGATGACGAAATGATCCTTAAAGCCGCCCAACTGGCTGGGGTTCATGACTTCATCAGTCGGCATCCTCATGGCTATGACCTCCATGTGGGCGAAAAAGGCGCCACTATGTCGGGCGGTCAACGGCAAAGCATCGGTCTCGCCCGGGCGTTCTTGCCCAACCCTCCAATCCTGATGTTTGATGAGCCGACCAGCGCCATGGATTTGAACTCGGAACGACGCCTGATCAATCGAATGAAGGATTATGTGGCCGACAAAACCGTCCTGCTGGTTACCCACAGAACATCTCTGTTTTCGCTGGTGGACCGAATTATTGTTCTCGGCAACGGTGAAATTGCCGCTGATGGTCCACGGGATGAGATTTTGAAACTCGGGCAAAAAGCCAAAGCAACCAATAGCCGGACATCGGGATAAAAACTGATGACCGAAACATATCAGGTAAGAGGTAACTAATGTCTGGAAAACTGGAATGGAGTGATTCCGATTTCGCGTCGGATGTCGTTTCCGCCAAAACCCAGGGGCCAAACCCTCGCGCATTTCTGCTGCTCTTCGGCGTCATCGCCTTTTTTGTCGCCGCGTACTTTTGGGCGGACAACGCCGTATTGGATGAAGTCACGCGAGGCGATGGAAAAGTGATCCCGTCGAGTCAGGTGCAGGTCATACAAAACCTTGAAGGAGGTATTCTGGAGGAACTGCTCGTGGGTGAAGGGGATATCGTTGAAAAGGGGCAAGTCCTCCTCCGCATTGACGATACCAGCTATTCCTCCCGCGCCGGTGAAATAGAAAGCAATTATCTAAACCTGATGGGTAAAATTTCGCGTTTGGAAGCCGAGGCCACCGGGATAGGAATTACTTTCCCGCCAGAACTCCTTGCAGAACGCAAGGATATTTCCGTCCGCGAACAAAATCTATTTAACGCCCGACAAGCCGAACTGCAGTCGCAAATTCAGATCTTGCGCCAACAAGCTCAGCAACGTGATCAGGAGATCGCTGAAATCAATGGTCGCATGAGACAACTGAGATCGACCCTGGCTCTCGCCAACGAAGAGTTCGAAATCACTGAACCTTTGGCAAAGAAGGGCATTGTTCCCAAAGTTCAGTTTTTGCAGCTAAAGCGGGAAATCAACGAGCTGGAAGGTCAGATATCTGCATCGAAACTCTCCATTCCACGAATTGAAGGTGCCTTGAAGGAAGCGAACCAACGGATCGAGGAGAAAATCCTCAATTTCCGTAGCACGGCCTCCCAAGAATTGGGCGCTGTCCGAGCAGAATATGAGGCGGCTCGGCAAGCCATCCTAGGCGTAAAAGATCGGGTCGCCAGAACCGATGTGCGCTCCCCCGTCGCTGGAGAAGTCAAGGACCTGAAAATTTCCACCATCGGCGGCGTCGTGAAACCTGGCCAGGATATTATCGAGATTGTCCCCATTGATGACAGCTTGCTGGTGGAGGCTCGCATTCGGCCTTCCGATATTGCGTTTCTAAGCCCCGGGCAGGAAGCTACGGTGAAAATTACCGCCTATGATTACTCCATTTATGGCGGTCTGCCAGCGAAATTGGTGCGTATCAGTGCCGACACCATCGTTGATGAGCAAACGGGGGAAAGCTTCTATCAGATCATTGTCCGCACAGAGCAGAATTTCCTGCAGCGCGGTGAAAATAAATATCCGATTATCCCGGGCATGATTGCCTCCGTCGATACCTTGACGGGCCATAAGACCGTCATGGATTACCTGCTGAAGCCAATCCTGAAAACCCGCGATACTGCGTTGAGGGAACGCTAATGCAGAAATTCTTACCCAATCCGAATTTTTTGCCGCTCCTCATCGGGACAAGCCTGTTCCTGGGTATCCTTGTTGGACAGGCTTCGGCAGATGTCAGCAAGAACGGCCTGTTTGGCACGATTGAGATTTCGTCAGGCGATCTCTCTGCCCTGCCCCAATGGCAACATGTGGTGTCGAGTTTTGACGCTACCGCAAAGGCCGCAAAAGCGTGTGATCAGAAAATCGAAGATTGCTCCTCCCAGCAGATGACGTTGTGGCGGGCGAAAATCAACGAACTCGGGAACTCCTCCGACCGGCAGCAAATGCAGGAGATAAACCGGTTCTTCAACAGCTGGCGGTATAAGTCGGATCTTGAAAATTACGGAAAGAAAAAACACTGGGCGACGCCACTGGAGTTTATCTCAAATGGTGGGGATTCAGAAGATTACGCCATTATGAAATATCTCAGTTTGAAAGAACTGGGCTTCCCTGCCATCAGCATGCGTATTGTCGTCACCAACGATGTCCTCCGGAATATTCCACACTCCGTGTTAAGCATCTCTTTACGGGGCCAACGCTATATTCTGGACAATATCAACGACACCATATTGAACGAAAAGTTAGTTCACTACTATGTGCCTCTTTATTCCGTAAACGAGGGCCTGAGATGGGCCCATATCATGCAGAGTGCAGTTACTGCCTATGACCCTGACGGAGCGAAAACAGATGACTGATACATCAGCCAAGCTGGAACTGACGAGCTTCCTGTCAGACGAAGCCCCGAGCGACGCGACCTCCTCAGGCCGTTCACCCTTGAAGACCGGCGCGTTATTGTTTGTTGTTTTGGCGATCTTGTCCTATTTCGTCGGAGACTACGCGATCGAAACACGCAAATCAGAGTTACTGGTTGATCTGCAGATGCGTCTGGAAGTTAGTTCGTCCGGCGAGGCAGAGATTATCGAAACCTGGCTGACGAGTTCTGCGAAGGCAGCCGATCGCATCGCCAATAATGAATTATTCCAGCTCTTTGCGACCGAAGTTAATCTGTCATCAGATGGTAAATTACCCTCTGCATTGACTGAGCAGCTTCCCTATATGCAAAATGCCGTCACCAATTTCGCAAAGGCATCTTCCCTCACTGGCGCCTATCTTGTTGGCAAGAATGGCCGTGCCTATCTTGCGTCCGGCGGCGCGCCGGCACTTGATGATCTGCAGCGTAAAATGGCTCAGGATCAATATACTGAATCAAGCATAACCATCAGCCCCCTGCGGGCGACAGCCGTTGGACTGAGTTTAGATTTTTATGTACCAGTTATAGCCGCACAATCGACAGGAGATGATCCTGGGACGATTGGCGTACTATTGATGACAGTTTCCGCAACTGAACAATTGGCCAAATTCCTCGAGCCCTCGCCATTGTCAGGAGGCAAAGAATTTACGCGGCTTTTTCAGGTGGAGAGCGGTGGCCTAATTGAGCTTTTTCCAAATCGCCCGCCCTTTATTGGTCAAGGGCCAGACCCCGAACTTGTATTGGGTAAAACGGGATTTGAAGCAATTACTTTACCAACAGGAAATATCCTTTATTCATCTGGTGCCCCTGTTCCCGGTACAGAATTGTTCGTCTTCCAGCAGTCACGCGAAGCCGATGCATTTAGAGGCCTTAAAACCTACGAATTTTTCGTATTTGGTCTGGCGGCAAGTGTCGTCATTGTCGTGCTCAGCCTTTTTACTGCCATCTGGCTTGTTATGAGAAACCAGAATGCCCATGCTCTGACGGCTCAGTACAAGGATTTTGCAACACAGATTAATGTACAACGGCGCCTGCTTGGCAGCATTAACAATACTATCGACGAGCAGATTGGCCTCACCGACCCGGAAGGGCATTATATTTACGCCAATCCATCCCTTGCTCGTCTTGCCGACGTCCCGCTCCGCGCCATTCCGGGCAAAACGGATCGGGATTTATTTGGCGAGAAGGCCGCGCATGAACTTGCGGAATACGACCGTAAAACCATCGCCACCGAACAGACAATTAATGCGTTTATCGATATCGAAACTGTCCACGGAATAAGGACACTGCGCATTGCCAAGTCCCGCTTTGTAAATGATGAGGGCGCCTTTGTCGGCATCGTCACTGTCAGCAGCGATATTACGGAATATGTGGAGTTCCAGCGCCGCAAGGAAGAAATGGACCAAAAAACCATTGCCCTGCTGGCGAGAATGCTGGAAGCCAATGACCCTTATCTTGCGGATCATTCAAGCCGGATGGGACAATTGGCCGCCCATATATCCGAAGAGCTCGGCCTGTCACCCGAAACACGTCAAGTTATTGAAGCTGGCGCACATCTCTCGCAAATCGGTAAGATCTCCATACCCCGTGAAATCAGGGTAAAGGAAGCACGGCTGAGCGACGACGAACAGGAAATCATGCGCCAACATGTAAGAGTCGCGGAAACGATTTTGCGCGAAGCCGAAATTGATGTGCCAATCCGTGATGCGATCACCCAGATCAACGAGAATTTGGACGGGACGGGCTATCCGAATGGATTGCGAGAGGATGACATTGACATGCCGGGGCGTATTCTCGGCATGGCTGACATTCTTATTGCCCGGATATCACCGCGTGGGTATCGCAAAACCATCGGTATTGACGAGGCCCTCAGAGTCTTTAAGAGCAACCCGGAAAAATATGACCAAGTAATTGTTCAGGCGATGGTAGATTTTTTCGATACTGATATCGGCGCCAAGTTCAAGTCAGAAATTGAAAATAAAGGCGACTAGAAAAGCTGCTCGACACCACAAAAAAGGGCCCCAGAATGAACCCCCGTTCGTTATCCGATCAACATTGGTATTGCTCAGGATTCGTCCGAAATAATAGTATTTTTTAGCAGTTCTGCCGTTTGCAAATCAAGATCATCACCTGCGGACGGCAATGCATCAATGCTCAGCGCCTGCCCGGAGACCGTCAGGATACCTCCACCTTCGGTATCAGTCGCGACGAATTCCATCGCATCGACTTCTTCCGTGGCGGCGATGTTCAACGCGTCGAACAAAGCGTCTAAATCGACTATTTCTTCTTCATCTGGATCCATTGTTAATCCGGTTTCGATCATCTCTTCAGCCCGTACAACATCGTCGTCCTGTATGTCATTTTTACCCATACTATGTCCTACATCGGCCAGAATTCAACAAATAAGTCATAATTTTTTGGAAAACCTGTCCCTTTTAATGAGAACGATCCTCTTCCAATTGCCCTAACCTACCCTGCTCAGCCGCATCCCTTCATCCCCCATATGAGGGACGAATGGACAATTATTCACTATTTTTCGTAAAATTTTAGGATTTTTGAGCGCGATGTTAGAATTTTGGCACGGCTTGCCTAAATGTGTCAATGGACACGGCAGCCCCCAAAACACCCCGAGATTTCTTGATGGTAACGGTAGCAACATGAATCCCGATGAGCCTGTATTCCTCGCCCATCCGAACCAAAATAGGAGACCCTGAATCGCCATTCGTCGCATCGCAGCGATGAATTAGAACAGTTCCGTTATTTTTTCCGTTGTTTCTGGCGCCTGTAATTTCACAATCATCATGTACCGTCAAAATATGCGAGATATCCTTGCTATATCCAGCCTGAATAAAAATGGCGCCTTCCTTTTGGTATTTATCGAGGTCCCCGGCGTTGAATTGAGCCAATTGTAAAAAGCCGTATTTATCGCCCAGTGGCGCATCAAGTGTTGCAATGGCCCAGTCCTGCTCCAGAGGTGTTTTTTTTGTGGCCGCAGATGGGGGGCCATCGTTAAGGGCATAGCTTGAAACCTTTGTATGGGCACCGTTGCGGCCTTTTTCATACTCGGCAACGAAGTGAAAGGAATCTGGTCTCCCCCAATTTTTAAGGCGCTTATTCCAAAAACAATGAGCGGCCGTAAGGATTGTTGACGGTCCGATTAAGACGGCCGTACAATAATTCCCGTCCCTGTTCAGACGGCCAATGGTTCGCCAGGGATACTGGGTGATATCCACACGTACCCTGTCATCAACTCCTTTTATGCCTTTCAGGCTTTTTCCTTTAGCAGCACTATTTTCCAGCTCAGCTGCCTGAAGCGGCGGGCTGATTACCGTCAGCATGAGCAAGGCAGTGAGCCAGACAAATCGTCTCCAGAATAACGGTAAAAATCTCATCCGCCCTCGCCTAAAAAACGACATTCTTTTCTTGCACGTTTCGCATCAATTATAGTCAACATATTAACTGTTCTCTGTTAGGTTACATGAAAGAAGCCTAACGCAAACTCCTTAATTATTACGGCAATTATACGACGAAATGCATGAACTGACCGATATTGCGATTATTGCGACTGTAGCCCTGATATTGGGCATGATCATGACCCGGCTGAAGCAGCCTGCTATTGTCGGCTATTTGCTGACGGGCATGGTTTTGGGGCGCTCTGTTTTCGGTTTTGTCGAAGATCGGTCAAATGTGGAAATTCTGGCGGAGCTAGGCGTGCTGCTATTGCTCTATTTGATTGGGATGGAGCTTAACCTCAAATCATTTATGCGCATCTGGAAGACGGCGATTGGCGGGGTTTTTCTGCAGGTCGCTATTGCATACGGTATTATGGCCCTGCTCGCGTTGTATCTGGATTGGCCGTGGCAATTGACGTTGCTGCTGGCGTTCAGCCTATCCATCAGCTCCACAGCAGTGGCCGTGAAAATTCTTGAAGATATTGGTGAACTTCATGAAAAAACCGGCAATATTGCCATCGGCCTGCTGATCGCTCAGGATTTAGCCGTTGTCCCCATGCTGCTGATCATTGGCAGCCTGTCTGGTGAAGAGCTGGACATTCCGACCCTGGTGCTGACCATCGCTCTGGCCGTCGGCTTCCTGATCGGCTTGATCCTGTTTCTCAGCCAACGGGAGAAGGTCCATCTTCCTTTTTTAAAGGCGATATCGGGAAATGCCGATTTGCTTCCCTTGTTCGGGATTGTCTTTTGCCTTGGCTTGGCGGCCATAAGTGGCCTTCTTGGTACTTCGCCGGCCTTCGGCGCGTTCCTGGCAGGCCTAATCATCGGCAACAGTCAGGAACGAGATCGAATTGTCGAGGCAACCCAGCCGGTTCAAGCAATCCTGCTGATGATCTTCTTCCTTTCTATCGGGCTACTGATTGATGTCACCTATATTTTTCAGAATATCGGCCTGGTACTAATCATGCTGGCCGCGGTGATCATGATCAAAACAATTGTCAATGTCGGCATTCTCCGTGTCACTGGCGTTGACTGGAGATCAGCGTTTATTGCCGGAACGGCATTAGGTCAAATCGGAGAGTTTTCGTTCCTGTTGATGGCTGTTGGTGGAAACAGTGACTATGTGTCCGATGATATTGCGCAGCTGATGATCACAGTCATTGCCCTCAGTCTGATGATCAGCCCACTCTGGCTGTTGACCGCACGGCGGGCACAGAAACTTGCGGCGGGACAGGCCAATGACTTTCGGAATGTCTGGAACGACCTTTATGGCAAGGAAACCATCTTTATAAAACGCGCCCTGAAGACCATCCTTGAATATTTAAGATTCCGATCCAGCACCACAAAAAATACCCAAAATTCCGAACCCGCGATGGACGGATCCGAGGTTATCATTCAAAGCGAAGATGCCGGGACCTATCAGGCATTGATGGAAGAAGAGCGTGCTGCCGCTGACGAAAATGAAGAGACCCCTAAAACCGGCGCGTGAGGTAACGCGACATCTTCGTCAAACACAGCTAAGCCGGATGATAGTCTCGCCCGCAACGATGAAGCAGACATCCTGCGATGTGGTCTCGTAAAGCCAGATTTCAGTTGTGCCCATTGCCGTAACCTTATCGGGAGATCCAATCGCCGCCTCAACCTCGGCAGGCGTAGTCTTCCCGTCAATACTTGAGAGCAGCTCATCTGATGAACGTTGCTCACATGCCGCAAGCAACACCAATATCGGTATAAAAAGCACCGTCTTGATCATATGTCTCATTAATTTCCACTCCCAGGGCCTTGTCAGGCGTGCCTCAGCACGATAGGTTTCAGGTTAGTGATCAGAATAAATAACAGTTCTTACATAATCCCTAATATGAAAATATGCGAGGGCGTTTGACACAGCAGCAAGATATCCTTGATTTCTGGTTTCTGGCCGAAACTCATCAAGATTATGGGAAAACCCGCAAAGAATGGTTCGAAAAGAACGATGTATTCGATGGAAAAATCCGACAGGCATTTTTGACAGTTTTTGAGGAAGCCGAAGCTGGCCGATTACTTTCTTGGGCAGAATCCGCCGAGGGTGGTCTTGCGCTAATTCTCCTTTTCGACCAGTTTTCCCGCAATATGTTTCGCGGAGAAGCCCGTTCTTTTGAGACCGATGGCAAAGCCCGGGAAATAGCGCGGCATATGATTGACCGCGGATTTTATGAGGGACTGAGCGATCTGCAAAAACAATTTGCGGCGCTCCCTTTTGAGCATAGCGAGGACATGGAAGATCAGGAAATATCCATGACGCTGTTTAATAAACTCGGGAATGCTGAACTTATCAGATATGCGCAGGCCCACTATGATATCGTAGAGAAATTTGGTCGCTTTCCGCATCGAAATAAGGTTTTGGGGCGAGATAGCTCTGAGGCAGAAATAACATTCCTGCAAACCCCGCACTCTTCTTTCTGAGAACACTCAACCCTTAAAAAATAGTACCGTAATAAGAAAAGGATCATTCATGAGCAGCCTAGAAAATCAGGTTATTATCGTTACTGGTGCCAGTCGCGGTATTGGTGCCGCCGCTGCTGTTGAACTCGCGCGGCAGGGCGCAAAAGTGGCATTGAGTGCCCGTACCGCCGCTGCCTGCAGCGAAACTTTGCAACAAATTTCCGATATCGGTGGTGACGCCTTCGCTGTTAGCTGCGATGTCTCCGATTATACGGCGATCGAAAAGCTGGTTGCTGAAACTCTGGAGCGTTATGGGCGCCTGGATGCGTTGGTCAACAATGCCGGTATTGTCGACCCCATCGGCCGTATAACCGATACGGATCCCGACGACTGGATGCGCAATATTACGGTTAATCTTGCTGGAGTTTATCACGGTATTCGTGCTGTGTTACCGCAATTCGAAGCTCAAAAATTCGGTGTGATTATCAATATAAGTTCCGGGGCAGCCCATGGCCCTATGGAAGGATGGAGCGCTTATTGCTCCGGAAAGGCCGCAGTGCATATGATGACGCGGGCCACCGCCCTTGAATTCGAAGAACTCGGTGTCCGGATATATGGCTTCGCACCCGGCGTCGTAGATACGGAAATGCAAGTTTCCATTCGTGCATCTGGGATCAATGCTGTGAGCCAGATCCCCCGCAGCAATCTGGCCGCAGCGGAGGAACCAGCAAAGGCTATTGCCTGGCTTTGCAGTGATGCCGCTGCAGGTCTTGCCGGGCAGGAGCTTCATATCCGCGATGAGGCCATCCGGACAGGGGCCGGCCTGCCACCTCTTTGAGATGGAATCGCCTAAATCTGGCCATGTTGCCAAAAGCGGTTTATATCCGACGCAGAAATCGTAAAAACATCGGGCAGATCGATTATTATTTATATGGACGGGACCAATAGGGCCTGGGAGGCGGGCTGACGTCCCAGGGTAAGTCGTCCCAAGGCTTTAGAAGATCTGATGCGTCAACGGCCGCCATCTCACGATATCTCATGGCTTTTCGCGACCTCTAAAATGTCTGCTTTTGACTTTTCAGACGCTCAACCGCGCATGTCCGTGATAAATCACGCGGAAATAGTTGTGACCGGCATTTTGATCGGGCCGTCTTTGCGCTTGTGCCAGAACTGCTCCACAAAAGGATTGTCCGATTTGGCGGCTTCCTGCACATCACCTGTCCAGACAATTCGGCCTTCATGCATCATGGCAATTCGGTCAGAAATAATCCGGGCCGTCAGGAGGTTGCTGGTGATGGCCACCACCGTACTCCCTAACTCCCTGACATTATTGAAGATATGATCATTAATGACATTGCTCATGATGGGGTCAAGTCCCGCAGTCGGCTCGTCCAGAAACAGGATCGGAGGGTCGCCTGCAATCGCCCTTGCGAAGCCGACACGCTTCTGCATACCACCAGAGAGTTCTGCCGGAAGGAGATCAGCGATGTCAGCTGACAAACCGACCGAAGCAAGTTTTTTTATCGCCATTTCCCGAACATCTTTTTTTCGTGCGTCCGGCTGCTGGAACAGACGAAAGCCAACATTCTCCCAAACAGTCATGCCATCAAACAGGCCGGATCGTTGAAACAGGATGCCAAATTTCCTAAAAAAATCGGTACGTTCCCTGTCCGGCAATTCGCTCACTTCTACACCATCCAGCTTGATCGATCCGCTGTCAGGTTTAATCAGGCCAAGAATACATTTCAACGTCAGGGTTTTTCCAGCGCCCGACGGCCCGATCAACGTCATGATCTCACCGGCTTTGATCTCAAGATTGATGCCGTTCAGAACCATTACGCCATCAAAGCTTTTATAAAGGTCGCGAACAACGATCTTGTTTTTATGTATCTCAGTCATGTCGCCAAACTAAAGGATAAATTTGCGAAAACAAACTGCATTCTGCTATGGATGCGCAGTTTCAGAGTTGCGAGGAATGATGACCATCCCTTTTTCACCCCAAACCTATGCCCGCCCGCAATTCCATGGAGGCGATTTACGCTGGGCGGAAATCCACTTTGGTCATGCTGCCAAGACTTGGCTCGACCTGAGCACAGGTATTAACCCGAATGCCTATCCTGTGCCTGAAATATCGCAGACTGCCTGGCAGCGGTTACCGGGTTCAGAATTAGAAGATGAGCTGTTATCTGCTGCTCGGGCCTTTTACCAGCTTCCCAAATCCGCTGACATAGTCGCTCTTCCCGGAACACAATCGGCCATACAGTTGCTGCCGCGGTTGTTTCCGGCATGCGCCGTCGACATTATCTCTCCCACCTATTCCGAGCATTTTCAAAGCTGGTCTCGCGGCGGCCATGACGTTCAGGCAATTCCACTGCTGAAAGACATCCGCGCAGAAACAGAATTCGCGGTTCTGGTCCATCCCAATAATCCGGATGGTAATGTCCTGAGTCGCGATGAAATCCTCATCCTGGCCCGGGAGCTACGATCATGCGGGGGATGGCTCATCGTCGATGAAGCCTTCGCAGATACGGAACCCGCGTTGTCCTTTGCTCAGGATCTTGATAGCAACGGCTTCATTATTCTGAAGTCGTTTGGTAAATTTTTTGGTCTGGCAGGCCTTCGTCTCGGCTTTCTGCTGGCACCTCCCTCCGTTACCAGTCAAATCCGCGAGGGGCTTGGCCCGTGGGCTGTCAGCGGGATTGCCATGGAGGTTGGCAAAGCCGCCCTTGGTGATCAGAACTGGATTATGAGCACCCGAAACAAATTGACGTCCGCAAGCCAGCGCCTACGGGCATTGCTTTCATTATCCGGTCTGCAACTGGCTGGCAGCACCTCACTTTTTCAATTAATCGAATCACCCCATTCGGAAGCGCTTTTTACCCATCTTTGTGAAGCCGGAATTCTCTGTCGGATATTTCCAGATCGTCCCGGCTATTTGCGTTTCGGTCTGCCCGGCACTGAAAAAGACTGGCTTCGCCTGAAAAATGCGTTGGAACAATGGTCCGTGCCGACACCCCCCTCACTATCCGATTGACAGGCGCGGCGTTCAGCCGTAGCGTCCGGTCCGATGGTTCCCCGTTTGGGAATAAAAGGGAATGCGGTGCGATTTCGATCAATGCCGCGGCTGTCCCCGCAACTGTAAGCGATTAGCTGACACACAACGCCACTGAATAGTCGAGACACTGATTATTCGGGAAGGTTTGTGCCAGTGCCATTCGTGAGCCAGGAGACCTGCCATCATAATTGCAACTCTTGCTGCATGACGGAGGATCATGATGCGCATTTTTGATGACATGCTATTTGCCCCGAGGAACCCATTGATGCGACGACACGCGTCCATGCGAAGCCTTTCCCCTGCCTCAATAGTTGGACGCCCCTTATGAGCCAAAAAATTCCTGCCACCGTTATCACCGGTTTTCTCGGTGCCGGTAAAACCAGCCTGATCCGTAATCTTATCGAAAATGCCAATGGCAAGCGTCTGGCGTTGATCATTAATGAGTTCGGCGATCTTGGCGTCGATGGTGATGTCCTGAAGGGCTGCGGCAATGAGGATTGCTCGGAAGATGATATTATCGAGCTCGCCAATGGCTGCATCTGCTGCACTGTGGCCGATGATTTCCTGCCCACAATCCAGCAGCTTCTCGACCGTGACGACAAACCCGATCATATCATTGTCGAAACGTCCGGCCTGGCTTTGCCCAAACCCCTGGTTCGCGCCTTTGGCTGGCCCGAAGTCCGCACCCAAGTCACAGTCGATGGTGTGGTGACGGTCGTTGATGGCCCAGCTTATAAGGACGGATTATTTGCGGCCAACCCCGACGCCGTGCAGGCGCAACGTGAAGCTGACGAAATGCTCGATCACGACAGCCCGTTGGAAGAGCTATTCGATGATCAGCTCAATTGTGCCGACATGATTATCTTCAACAAATCAGACTTGCTCAGTGAGGGCGAGATTGTTGACGCCAGCGCCGCCTTGCAGGCCCGTCTGCGCCCGTCGGTCAAAATGGTGAAAACCAGCCATGGGGAGATTGATGCCCGTGTGCTGCTCGGCCTCGACGCAGCGGCTGAGGACGATCTGGATGCCCGACCTTCCGTTCATGATGATGCCGATGATCATGAGCATGATGACTTTGACAGTTTCGTGCTGGAAATCGGGGAAGTTGAAAGTTTGGATCAACTTCTGGCGCAACTGGATCAGGCCATCGCCGCGGAGGATATCCTCCGTGTAAAAGGCTTTGTCGCGGTTAGGGATAAGGATATGCGGCTGGTGCTGCAAGGCGTCGGCCCCCGCATTCAACATTATTTTGACCGTGACTGGAACGTCGACGAAGCCCGCGTTAGCCGTCTTGTAATCATTGGCGAACATGACATGAACCAGGACGCCGTGCGTTCGATTATCAAGGGCTGATATGCATTTATTGGCGGCAACACCAGGCGGAATTGCGGACGGCGCAGAAGCCGTCGATCTGGAACAGCGCCCCGGAGATATCGTTTTTATCTCGGCGGCAGATACAGAGCTTTCCAGCCTTGCTGTCAGTCACGGGGCTAGTGCAGCAAGCCCTAGCCTGCGCCTCGCCAATATGATGCAGCTCTCTCATAACCTTTCCGTCGATATCTACGTGGAGGATATCATCGCCTCCGCCAAGCTGGTGGTTCTGCGACTGCTGGGCGGTGTCAGTTACTGGCCCTATGGTGTCGAACAATTGGTGGAATGTTGTCGGGCTAAAAATATCATGCTGGCGATCCTGCCCGGTGACGACCAGCCAGACGAAGAACTCTCCGCGCTCAATACAGTCGGCCGCGAGATATCACATCGGCTCTGGCAATATCTGGTGCAGGGCGGCGCCGAAAATTACGCAGGTTTCCTGAACTACTGTCATTTCCTGCTGGATGACAAATCCGCTTGGCAGGAGCCGAAACCGTTGATGAAAGCGGGCCTGTATTGGCCCGGTCTTACCGATCCTGATCTGGAGGCGGTTCAGCAGAACTGGAAAGAGGGTGCCGAGAGTGTCGGCATTGTTTTTTACAGGGCACTGTATCAGGCCAACAATCTCGCGCCCGTTGACAGGCTGATCGAAGCGCTTCGCCGACAAGGCCTCAATGCTCTCCCGCTTTATGTGGGTAGCTTGAAAGACCCGATTTGCGCGGAGATTGTCGAGCAGCAGATCAGCGCAACCCACCCAGCCGTTATTCTCAACGCCACCGGCTTCGCCCTCAGTAATCCGGGCGGAGACCGGCGCAAAACACCCTTTGATGCCGCCGATTGCCCGATCCTGCAGATGATCTTTTCAGGCGGCAATGAAGACGCCTGGCGAAGCGGTATTACCGGATTATCGGCCCGCGACATCGCGATGAATGTCGCCCTTCCCGAAGTCGACGGCCGCGTTCTCACCCGCGCTGTTTCCTTCAAGGCTAACGCAGGATATGATTCGGCGACGCAGACCAGTATTATTGCCTATAAACCAGTACCGGACCGCATCGAGTTTGTGGCCGCGCTTGCCGCCAACTGGGCGCGGCTGCGAATAACCCCAGCCCCGAAACGAAAAGTAGCTGTTATCCTCGCCAACTACCCCAACAAAAACGGTCGCATCGGCAATGGCGTTGGTTTGGATACCCCCGCCGGAACCATCGAGGTTTTAAAGGCACTCAAAACCAATGGCTATGATGTCGGAGAAATGCCGCTGGATGGCAACGCGCTAATCTCGTGCTTGCTGGACGGCCCGACGAATGATCGAACACGAACAGCTAAGGGCGACGGCATTCCTTTCTCCCTTAAGGCCTATCAGACTTTTTTCGCAGCTCTGCCGGCAAAGCTTCAATCTGAAATCACCACGCGATGGGGCGCACCTGAGACAGATCCGTTCTTCGAAGACGGCACCTTTCACCTATCGGCGCTGCGCCTTGGTAATATCCTTGTCGGCATCCAGCCTGCGCGCGGCTACAATATTGATCCGGTAAAAAGCTATCACGACCCAGATCTTGTTCCGCCTCATGGATATCTCGCCTTCTATGCCTGGCTGCGGCAGGTGGAGAATATCCATGCTGCCGTCCATATGGGTAAGCATGGCAATATGGAATGGCTACCGGGCAAGTCAGTGGCGCTATCGGAGGAATGTTACCCCGAGGCTGCCTTTGGCCCCACGGTCCATCTCTATCCGTTTATTGTAAATGATCCTGGGGAAGGCACGCAGGCCAAACGCCGCGCTAGCGCCGTCATCATCGATCACCTGACGCCTCCGATGACCCGCGCCGAAAGCTATGGCCCGCTCGCAGATCTGGAACGGCTGGTGGACGAATATTACGAAGCCGCAGGCGTGGACCCACGGCGAATTGCACTTCTCCGCCAGCAGATACTTGAGCTCACTCAATCCACCGGAATTGACGTGGATTGCGGCATTGAAACGGCGGATGGTGAAGACGATCAGCTTTCCAAGCTGGATAATTATCTTTGTGAGCTGAAAGAGCTGCAAATCCGGGACGGTCTACATATTTTCGGCCTTTCGCCCATAGATCAACAGCTCAACGATCTGTTGGTGGCGTTGGTCCGCATTCCTCGCGGCAACGGCGCGGGAGAGAACGCGTCGCTGATCCGGGCGCTGGCCAGTGATCTTGCGCTAGATGAAGATTTCGACCCCCTCGATTGCGACATGGGCACAGAATGGGCCGGTGCCCGGCCAGAGGTTTTAAATGACGGCGGCACCTGGCGCTCCAATGGCGATACCGTCGAACGGCTGGAAGAATTGGCGTTGCAGCTCGTCTCCGGACAATTCACGGCAGAGAAAGATTGGCCTGCCAGCAGGCAAATCCTTGATCATATGGATAGCCATCTCCGTCCCACGGTTGAAAAAAGCGGACCGGCGGAACTTGACGGCTTACTCAAGGGCTTGGGGGGTAAATTCGTTGAACCCGGTCCGTCCGGAGCGCCAACACGAGGGCGCAATGATGTCCTGCCCACGGGTCGGAATTTTTATTCTGTCGACAGCCGCGCGATACCGACGCCGACGGCCTGGCTTTTGGGTTGGAAATCTGCAGAAAGGCTGATCGATCGCTACCGGCAGGAAAATGGTGCCTGGCCAAAGACCATGATCCTGAGCGCCTGGGGTACGTCCAACATGCGCACAGGCGGCGATGATATAGCGCAGGCGCTCGCCCTGATGGGGGTGCGCCCCACATGGGATAAGGCGTCAAATCGGGTGACGGGTTTTGAAATTCTCCCCGCGCAAGTGCTGGACCGTCCGCGCGTTGATGTGACGTTGCGGATTTCTGGCTTCTTCCGCGATGCCTTCCCGCAGCAAATGGCCCTCTTTGATAGCGCCGTGCGCGACGTGGCAAAACTGGATGAAGACGACAAGACAAACCCACTCGCCGCCAAGGTGCGCGGCGATACGGCTGAGCTCGTTGCCTCCGGATTGTCCGAAGATACCGCTAAAAAACGCGCCGGCTACCGCCTTTTTGGCTCCAAACCCGGGGCATACGGCGCGGGGTTGCAAGCTCTGATGGACGAAAAAGGCTGGACCGATGAGAGTGATCTTGCCCGCGCCTATGTGGCCTGGGGTGGATATGCCTATGGTGCCGGATCGGAAGGTACGGCAGAGCATGGTCTGTTTGAACGGCGTCTGGGTCAGGTAGAAGCCGTTATCCATAATCAGGACAACCGCGAGCATGACCTGCTGGATAGCGACGATTATTACCAGTTTGAAGGCGGGGTCACGGCGGCGGTGCGCCATATCAAGGGCACGCAACCCATTGTCTATCACAACGATCATTCGCGCCCTGAAAGCCCGAAAATCAGAACGTTGGAAGAAGAAATCGGCCGTGTCGTCCGCGCCCGAGCCGCCAATCCTAAGTGGATCAAAGGCGTGATGCGCCACGGATACAAGGGCGCCTTCGAGATGGCGGCGACCGTCGATTATCTTTTTGCCTTTGCTGCGACGGCCCATGCGGTGAAAGATCATCATTTTGAGGCGGTTTTTGACGCCTATCTGATGGATGACGAGGTCCGCGACTTTTTGGAGAAAAATAATCCGGATGCGCTGAACGAAATGGCCGATAAGTTTCAGGAGGCACTGGATCGCGGCCTCTGGCAACCCAGACGCAATACCATTCATGATGAACTTAAAAACCTGATACGGGAGGGAGCCTTATGAGCCCACAACTCAGTCCAGAAGAAATCGCCCGCGCCAACCAAAAGGCCGCGAAGAAGAAAGCTGCCCGTGATAAAATGCTGGCGACCAAAACCATCGAAAAAGGCCTGATTATAGTCCATACAGGCAAAGGCAAGGGCAAATCCACAGCCGCCTTCGGCCTCGCGGCCCGCGCCATTGGCAACGATATGAAAGTCGGTGTCGTCCAGTATGTAAAGGGCAAGTGGGAGACCGGGGAGCGTAAAGTTCTTGAAGCCTTTCCCGATCAAATCGAAATCCACACCATGGGCGAAGGCTTTACCTGGGAGACACAGGATCGCGAACGCGATATCCGTGCCGCTGAGAGGGCGTGGAAGAAATCGAAGGAGATGATCGAGGCTAGCCGTGGCGATAATCCTGCCTATGACATGGTTATTTTGGACGAACTTAATATCGTGCTCCGTTATGACAGCATCCCACTTGCTGACGTTGTGGAGTTCTTAAAAAATAAACCTGAGAAACTGCATGTGGTTGTCACCGGGCGTAACGCCAAGGACGAGCTGATCGAAATCGCCGATCTGGTCACCGAAATGACCCAGATCAAGCACCCCTTCCGCTCCGGCGTTAAGGCACAAGTCGGGATCGAATTCTGATGGCTGCCGCCCTGATGGTTCAAGGCACGGGTTCCGATGTTGGCAAGTCTTTGCTTGTCGCCGGGATGGCCCGCGCCTTTGCCAATCGGGGATTAAAAGTACAGCCATTTAAACCGCAAAACATGTCCAACAACGCCGCCGTCACCATTGAAGGCGGAGAGATTGGCCGTGCGCAGGCGCTGCAAGCCCGCGCCGCCCGTGTACCACTGCGTAATGACATGAACCCGGTCCTGTTAAAACCGCAAACGGAAACCGGCGCGCAGGTGATTGTTCAAGGGCAGATATACGGAAATGCCAAGGCCCGAGACTATCAGGACCTAAAACCCAAATTCCTGACCAAGGTATTGGAAAGCTTTGAGCGGATTGGCGAAGGTGCCGATCTGGTGCTGGTGGAGGGAGCTGGTAGCCCGGCCGAGGTCAATCTCCGACAAAATGATATTGCCAATATGGGCTTTGCAGAGGCCGCGGATATTCCTGTGGTACTGGCCGGTGATATTGACCGAGGCGGTGTGATCGCCCAAATCGTCGGCACCCATATGCTGCTATCTACATCCGAGCAGGCGCGGACCAAGGGATATATCATCAATAAATTCCGGGGTGATCTGTCGCTGTTCGATAATGGCCTTGATATCCTGACCGAAAAAACAGGACTTAGGAATTTCGGTGTCCTGCCGTTTTTTGCTGATGCCCATAAGCTCCCACCGGAGGATGCCTTCGCTATTTCCTCTATGCCGCCGCGAACCGGTGCCATCAATATCGCTGTCCCGGTATTCTCGCGCATCGCCAATTTCGATGATCTTGATCCGCTACTGGCCGAGCCCGACGTGGCAATACACATGGTCAAGCCAGGCAAACCGATCCCGACGGGCATGGATATCATCCTGTTGCCCGGATCAAAGGCAACCTTGGCCGACATGGATTTTGTCCGCGTCCAAGGTTGGGATATAGACATTCTCGCCCATGTCCGCCAAGGCGGTACGGTGATTGGAATTTGTGGCGGCTATCAGATGCTTGGGACAACATTAAGTGATCCGAGCGGTATCGAAGGTCCTGCCCGCACCATTGACGGGCTAGGTCTTTTGGACTTCACCACCGTCATGAGCGGCACCAAGAAACTAGTTGAAGAGACGGGGACCGACACCCTCACCGGCGCGGCAATCGCCGGCTATCATATGCATGTGGGGGAATGCGAAGGGGCCGCCTTGACACGGCCAATGCTCACCTTAGCTTCTGGTCCCGACGGCGCCCTATCGGAAGATAACCGCGTGATGGGAAACTATCTGCATGGGCTTTTCGCTTCAGATAATTTCCGTAATAAATTTATTAACCGGTTTAAATTAAGAAAAGAAAAAATTGATGATTTTGAACTAGTTATCGATAATACGTTAGATAAACTAGCAACTCATATGGAACAATATCTCAATCTTGATGCGCTGTTGGAGGTGGCCAATGACGCTAGATAATCGCCGCTATAGCGCCTGCAATGCCGAGCAACATCAACATCAGAAACCCGCCCGCAATGCGATAGAGTTGCAGCGCCCTGTAGATTTGTTCGGGGCCGATGTCACGCCTGCCACTGGCATTCATCCATTGGTCCTCAATCACCTTACCATCGTAAATACGTGGTCCGGCAAGAGAGATATCCAGCGCGCCCGCCATAGCGGCTTCGGGCCAACCTGCATTGAAACTGCGGTGCGTAAAAGCGTCCTCCACCATGGTGCGATACGCGCGATATCCGTTCGCGCTCGGCGACAGGCAGGCGGCAAGAACAATCAGAAATCCGCTCAAGCGCGCCGGAAAATAGTTGACCGCATCATCCAGCAGCGCCGCTGCCTTTCCGAAATACTCGTATCGTTCGTTCCGATGCCCGATCATGCTGTCGAGTGTATTGACAGCTTTATATCCAAAGAGTCCCGGCAGGCCCAACGCCGTAAACCAGAAAACCGGAGCAACGGTGCCATCGGAAAAATTCTCGGCGAGCGATTCAATGGCTGCGCGGGAGATGGCACTTTCATCAAGAGTCTCCGGATCCCGACCAACAATATGGGAAACCGCCCGGCGCCCCTCTTCAATGCCCTGCTCAAGGCCGAAACCGACATCGCGCACATGATCCCACAAACTCCGCCACGCGATGAGACTGCTCGCCAACAACGCCAGCAAGATCATGGCCAGCGGGTATTGATTACATATACTGGCGATCCAATAGCCAGCAAACACCGAGAGACCCACGACAAACAAGACCACATTGGCGCCATTGGCAACGCTGTTCATCTTAGAAGCATCAGAAGAGTGCGTAAACTTATCCGCAAAGGCAATTGGCTTACCGATCATCGCCACCGGATGCAGCATGAAACGATAAAGCCATTTCGGATCGCCAACCAGTGCGTCGATTACAAGCGCGAGCAGGACAATAAGGGTCGGTGTATAAAAAGCCGACGGCGACGTGAAGAGCATGGTAGACATCCGCGCAACATGATATGGCCTGCCATAAGCGTCAATCCCGAATTTACCGACGGCACTTTTTTTGCCCAATACTGGAGACTGAGATGACAGGAAAATATGGCGTAATGGTCTGCGGGCATGGCAGCCGCGATGAAGGCGCCGTCACCCAATTTGCCTCCGTTGCCGAGGGGATTGCGGAGCGCCTGCCCGACTATGACGTGGATTCGGGCTTTCTGGAGTTTGCAACGCCGATCATCCGCGATGGCCTCGACCGTTTGCAAACGAAAGGCCATAAGCATATTCTCGCCATTCCGGGGATGCTATTTGCCGCCGGGCATGCCAAGAATGATATTCCCTCCGTGCTCAACCGCTATGCCGCCGAGCAGGACGGCCTGACCATTTCCTACGGCCGCGAGCTCGGCATTGATCCCAAGATGATCCGCGCCGCTGGAGATCGAATTCGCGAGGCCTTGGTGAGCGCTGACGATAGCGTGCCCATGCACGAAACCATGCTGGTGGTGGTGGGTCGCGGGGCATCGGACCCTGATGCCAATTCCAATGTCACCAAGGTCATGCGCCTTCTGTGGGAGGGGTTGGGTTTTGGCTGGGGGGAAACTGTCTATTCCGGCGTTACCTTCCCGCTGGTGGAACCGGGGTTGGAGCATGCCGCGCGGCTTGGATATAAGCGCATTGTTGTCTTTCCGTATTTCCTGTTTACCGGCATTCTGATCAACCGGATATACGACTACACCGATAAAGTCGCAGCCGCACATCCTAATATTGAATTTATCAAGGCGCCGTACCTTAATGATCATCCCCTTGTGCTTGATTGCTTTGCCGAGCGGGTAATGGAAATTCTGGAAGGTACCAACAATATGAACTGCGGTATGTGTAAGTACCGCGAGCAGGCGCTCGGATTTGAGGATGAAGTGGGCCTGAAGCAGGAAAGCCATCACCACCATGTAGAAGGAAATGGTACTGGCGACGACCACACGCACGATGATAGCCATGGACATTCTCATGACCACGGTCATTCTCACAGCCATGACCATGACCATCATCATCACCCCTACCCCCATGCCGATCATCCGTTGGGACCGGTCAGCATGAAAGAAGGTGGCAAGTAGGCAAATGTTCGACTATCTCCGAGACCCGCAATCTATCTATGACAAGTCCTTCGCCACCATCAAGGCGGAAGCGGATTTCGCTGGCTTTGATCCTGCGACAGAGGTGGTTGCGACGCGCATTATCCATGCCTGCGGCATGCCGGAAATTTTACAGGATATTGCTTATAGCGACGACTTTGCCGTTGCGGCCCGTGACGCCCTTCTCGCTGGTGCGCCTATTTTATCTGACTGCGAAATGGTCACCCACGGCATTATCCGCCGCATGCTTCCGACCGAAAATGAGGTTATCTGTACCCTCAATAATGATGTCGTGCCGGAAAATGCCGCAAAGATGAAAACCACCCGTTCCGCCGCCGCCATAGAACTTTGGCGGCCTCGTCTGGACGGCGCTATCGCTGTCTTTGGCAATGCCCCGACGGCGCTGTTTCACCTGCTGGAAATGCTGGAGGCAGGGGCGCCCAAACCTGCCGCGATCCTCGGTTTTCCCGTGGGCTTCGTTGGTGCGGCAGAATCTAAAGAAGCCTTGGCCGCCAGCAATCTGGGCATTCCTTTTATCACCGTTCAGGGCCGTAAAGGTGGCAGCGCCATGGCGGCAGCGGCTCTCAATGGAATATCCAGTCTCTGCGGAAGAGCCACATGACCGCCTGGCTCAGCATTGTTGGTATTGGCGAAGACGGGCTCGATGCGCTCAGCACTGAAGCCAAAGCCGCCATTGAAAGCGCAATCCTTTTGGTCGGGGGCGAACGTCACCTTGCCATGCTGCCGGATGACAATCGAGAACGTAAAACATGGCCGTCCCCGCTGATGGATCTTGTGCATGAAATCATCGATCGGCGCGGCGAGAAAATCTGCATCCTCGCGACCGGCGATCCTATGCAATATGGCATCGGTGTCACCTTCGCCAAACGCCTACCAGTGGAGGAACTGGCCATCTACCCATCTCTCTCCGCATTCAGCCTTGCTGCTGCGCGTCTTGGCTGGGACATAAGCCAAACGGAAACCGTAACACTGCATGGTCGCCCCTTATCGATGCTGATCCCTCTGCTCACCCCCGAAGCGCAGCTCCTTGCTCTTTCCGATTGCGGCCAGACACCATCGAATGTAGCCGCACTCCTGACTTCCCTTGGTTTTGGGGAAAGCGAGATGACCATTCTGGAACATATGGGCGGTGCGGAAGAAGCGACTTCTATTTTTCGGGCAAATAGCTTTCCCTCTAAGCAGTTCCGCGATCTC
>Ga0315338_1001334_pt1 | contig 32163 bp, 18 predicted proteins | sample ASW8metaG_FD_204518 | JGI IMG/M metagenome (GOLD analysis project Ga0315338, IMG submission 204518) | Ammonia-oxidizing marine archaeal communities from Monterey Bay, California, United States - ASW #8 | ecosystem: Environmental > Aquatic > Marine > Coastal | place: USA: California | collected... | reverse complement strand
CCAAAATGCCAACGTTCGGCGCGAGGCTGCCATTGCACTTGGAAAACTTGGCCAACCCGCCAAAAGCGCACTGCCCGCGCTGAAAAAAGCGACCGGAGACAAAAACCCGGAAGTTGCAAAAGCGGCAGAGGCAGCGATCAAAATCATTCAGGGTGGCTAGCCCGAGTGCCATTCGGACCCGACCTGTTTACCCAGTCGCAAAAAACGGTCGGCGAAATTCAAGGAATCGCGACACTACTTGCTGTCGTTCTCTAATTCCTTTAAGTGGTCGTCGACCGCCTTTTTGACCTCTCCTCGCAATGCTTCGGTATTGTTTTTGACTTGATCGGAGGCATCTTTCACGTTCTCTTTTATTGCTTCACCACTCTCGTTAGCCGTTTGGATGGTAGCGTCGATCGTGTTTCCAATCTGTTCTCCGATGGTGGGTTTCGGTTTTTCACAACCAATAAAAAAAAGAGCGATTGCGACAAAACACCCGATCCCGGCATGATACATTTTCATAATAAAACTCCCTGAAAATACGCTATTCACAATCTTGTACGCGCGAGAAGCCATGAAGTCTCGTTCCTAGGCACCACCCGCTTGGCTGAAACTGTCATCGGCAGTATGTCGCATTAATACCCCCCATACAAGCAGCGATCGACAACCTCCACAAAGACTCGTTGTCAGCGGCTTGGGCGAGCGATACCATGGGAAACACAAACCTGGGCCGAGTGGCGGAATTGGCAGACGCACGGGACTTAAAATCCCGTGGGAGGTAACTCCCGTGAGGGTTCGATCCCCTCCTCGGCCATTTAGCGCTCTCACAGAGAGCAGCCAGGAATCTTTTTCTGCTGGCATTCGTGTACGTATCGGATTTTCTGTTCGCCCCAGCATGTGGCATACCAAGAATGTGCTTCACACTGCTGTAACCAATCCATTGATGCAACTGAAAGATCAGGCTAAAACTGAACGCAAAAGAAAATAGAATATATATAGTACGCGTAGAAATTGGCGGCGAACGACACCCGGGAATGTTTGCGATGAAGAAGTTTACAGCGGCGATATTCCTTGCGATTTGTGTCTGTCCGATCGCGGCCACACTCGATGCAGGCGAGACACTCCCGCCCGTTAAGGGTGTTGCGGCTCAACCGCTAGCGGCCCAGGCTCGGCGTGTTGCGCAGGCTCTCAAGTTTCTCGGCCAGCCGCTGACCGAATCGCAGCAGTCTGCCCTGCAAGCAGCCCTCAAGGAAACAGACGAGACAAAGGCGACCCGTGCGATCCAGCGCGTACTCGATCCACTTGTGCTGGCTGCAGTTAATATCAATCCGGAAAGTCGCGTAAAGGTTGCTGCCGGACCTGTGAAGCGAGACCTATTGCAGAACGGATGGACCATGTTCCTGGTGAAGGTCCACAACCAGGCTGGCGTGACTGCCCCGTTGCGGGTAACGAGCCCGAATTCCGCGCCCGTTTACCGCAAATCGAGCGGCACGTCAAAACCTTCCAGTCCTATAAAGCCTGAGCATCTTGCCAATCGCTGGATGACTCTCGAATCGTACGACAAGCAGCCGATGATGCCCACGCTGTCGGGGTTGGGGCTGGAATATCGCATTCTCATGATCTATAGCCGCGATGCAGGCAATCGCGAGGCAACGTTATCATTCGACGTGGGGCAGGGGACGCAAGATCTAGGTTTTCGTAACGAACTACCTTTGTTGTTCGACTGCCAGCCGGCCATCGAGGTCGAATTACAAGTACTCGACCATGACGGCAAGCCGACGACGGGGCAATTTATTATCCGCGATGGTAGCGGACGTGTGTTTCCCGCCCGTTCCAAGCGAATGGCACCCGACTTCTTTTTTCACGATCAGATCTACCGCCACAGTGGCGAAACGGTGCTGTTGCCGCCTGGACAATACGAGGTGACCTATACGCGGGGTCCTGAATACATGATTCTTAAGAAGTCGATCACTGTCCCGGATGTGCCGCGACACAAAGAGACATTTAGTCTTAAGCGGTGGATTAAGCTGGCGGACTATGACTGGTATTCGGGGGATCACCATATCCATGCCGCCGGTTGCGCGCATTACGATGCACCCGCTCAGGGCGTCAAGCCTTCTGCGATGATGCGGCATATATTGGGCGAAGACCTCAACGTCGGCTGTGTCCTCTCTTGGGGACCCTGCTGGTACCATCAGAAAGAATTTTTCTCCGGTCAGCTCGATGAATCATCTCACCCCAACTACCTGATGCGCTATGACGTCGAGGTGTCAGGATTTCCGTCCTCTCACGCAGGGCACCTTTGCCTACTCAACCTTAGCGAGGACGATTTTAGCTATGCAGAACCACAAACGTTCGATTGGACATTTGACGGTGAACAGGGTCAATTTGAGGGTCGCACAACGGAGCGACTCGGCCAGTGGCCGAGTTGGAACCTGCCGATCCTCAAGTGGGGGCAGGCACAAGGAGGTGTGGTGGGCTACTCGCACAGTGGTTGGGGACTGGCGGTCCCTGAAACATCCTTGCCGAACTACCACATACCTCCTTTCAATGGAATTGGGGCCAATGAATACATCGTGGATGTGGTCCACAATGCCTGCGATTTTATCTCGGCAGTCGATACCCCGATTAGCTGGGAACTCAACATCTGGTACCACACTCTTAACTGTGGCTATCGCTGTCGCATCAGCGGCGAGACCGATTTCCCGTGCATTTATGGTGATCGCGTTGGACTGGGGCGCGTCTATGTGAAAATCGATGATGAACGCGAAGAGGGAAACCAGCTCTCCTATGAAGGGTGGATTCGTGGCATCCGTGACGGTCGCAGCTATTGCAGTGACGGTCTGAGCCACCTGTTCGACTTTGAAATCAATGGACTGGGTGTCGGTGAGAAGGGTACCGATGGACATATTAGTTTTCTGGCTTTAAAGGCTGGCGAACCGCTGAAAATCAAAGTGAAAGCGGCGGCCCTTCTCGGAGAAACACCGGACGAAGCGATCCGTAGCAAGCCACTGACCCAAAAACCGTATTGGCATATTGAACGGGCAAGAATCGGAGATTCACGCCGCGTTCCTGTCGAACTGATCGTGAATGGAGAGCCGGTCGAACGACAGGAAATTGTGGCCGACGGCAGTATGCAAGAATTGAGTTTCGACTACCAACCGACCATTTCGAGCTGGATCGCGTTGCGTATTCTGGCGGCGGCTCATACCAATCCGATCTTTGTTGAGCTCGATGGCAAGCCAATCCGCGCAAGTAAAAAGAGTGCCAAGTGGTGCCTGGCGTCTGTGGACAAATGCTGGGAAGCGAAGCAGCCGCGAATTCGCAAGCATGAGCAAGCTGCGGCTGCGGCTGCGTTTGAGCACGCGCGGGAGGCCTACCGCAACATCCTCGCTCAGTCGCATGACGATTCAGGGAACTAGCTTCGCCGGAGATGCCGATGGTTCGAACTCCTCATCGGCCCACTTCATTCAAGCCTTGACTTTGACATCCAAATCAGACAAGGTTTCGGAGAGTGCGGTAGTTTTACGGCATCGAAAGTCCAGAAGGATTACCCTATGAAACCGGAGCGGGTGGCGAAGATTCTGGAAGTCGGTCCCTACCCGCCACCTCGGGCAGGCTGGTCCATTCGGATCGGTTTTGTGCGCGAGCGATTGGAAGAGATGGGGCACGATTCTCAAGCGTTGAATCTGGGGAAAAATCGCAAGATTCCCGACTCGCGATATATCACGGTCAACAGCGGCCTGGATTACCTCCTGAAAACGTTTCGTTATGCTGCGCGCGGTTACACCATGCATATGCACACCAATGGAGACGGCCCGATTGGTTTTTTGCTGACGCTGATCGCGGCGGTCGCTGGATGCATGTTTTGTCGGCGGATCGTACTTACGATGCATGCCGGTACGCACCAACGTTACTTTCCCCGTGAGCGGAGTAAGCATTTTTTCCCCATCCTTTATTTAATGTTTAAACTTCCCAAAGCGATCATTTGCAATAACGAGGCCGTAAGAGAAAAAATCACGGGGTATGGTATTTCGCCCGAGAAGATTTTTCCGATCCAGGCGTTTGGAACGTCTTACATACAAGCGGATGAACCAGGTGGGGATGTTCCCTTGCCCGAAAAAGTTGAGGCGTTTTTTACTAATCACGATGCGGTAATATTCACGTATGTTTTTATGCGAGAAGGTTTTTATTTGGATACCTTCATTGAAGGCCTCAAACGGCTCAAAGCAGAACGACCAAATCTGGGATGCGTTGTCGTCGGGTCCCTCGACGACAATGAGCCACCCGTTAAAAAACGGATTTTCGAACAGATTGATGCAGCGCATTTGGAACCCAACCTTTGCTTTGCGGGCGATCTATCGCACGAAGCGTTTATGAAGCTGATGCAAAAATCGAAACTCTATTTGCGGACGCCGACCACCGATGGTCAATGCAGCTCCGTCTTTGAATGCCTGCTGCTCGGCACCCCTGTCGTGGCGGCTGAAAACAATAACCGGCCAAAGAGCGTGATAACCTACCCTGCCGATGATCCTCAAGCAATGTGCGCGGCGGTTTGTGAGGTGTTGGCAAACCATTCCCACACCTGCAAGCAGATTATTGCTCCCGAAGTTCGGGATACCGTGGGAGAGGAAGCGCAACTTTTAATCGCTGCTGCCTTGGGAGAATCGATGCAGTGAGTGCGACAGAGCCAAACTTGAAAATGGATCAAAAAATTCGCTCCAGCAGTTGGATTGACGATTCCGATCAATCCCTGGGCGAAAACCATCGTCCGACACCAAATGGGCCTGCTGCTTCGGTGAAAGCTGTTTCCTCTTCGGCCACGTTCCTCGTCTCCCCAACTTTTTTCGGACCGGCAAGCAACCATTTTTCCAGGAGACAACATGACCTATGATGCGGTAGTTGTTGGCTCAGGGCCCAATGGTCTGGCAGCCGCTATCACACTGGCTCGCGAAGGGCGACAAGTCCTCCTGCTCGAAGCGAAGGACCAGATTGGCGGTGGCATGCGATCTGCCAACTGCAGTTTGCCGGGATTTGTGCACGACATCTGCTCAGCGATCCATCCGCTGGCGATGGCCTCACCCTTCTTTGCCGAAGTGCGTCTGGAAGAGTTTGGCTTGCAGTGGATTGATCCCGATCTTCCGGTCGTACACCCGATGGCTGACGGCACGGCGGCTGTACTTGAGCGATCACTGCCTGCCACCACTGACGGATTTGGCAAAGATGGCGATCGATATCAACAGTTGATACAACCTTTTCTCGATCATGCCGACAAGCTGTTGCCCCAACTTCTCGCACCGCCACTTTTTCCGAGCCACCCCTTGCTTGCTGCCCGCTTTGCCCTCAAAGGGCTCCGGTCCGCTGAGCGAATTGCTCATCGCTATTTTTCTTCCGATGCGGTACGAGGAATGTTTGCCGGCATGGCCGCCCACAGCGTAAGACCGCTCGATGCAAAACTTACAGCTGCCGTTGGGCTGATGTTCTGTATCACTGCGCACGCCAGTGGATGGCCCTTGCCGAAAGGGGGCTCACAATCCATTGCGGATGCCATGCTGCGTTGTCTGGAAAGTCTGGGCGGAGAAGTAACGACTGGATGTCCCGTTGAGTCGATGGCCGATCTGCCTTCCGCCAAAGCAATCCTGTTTGACCTGACTCCTCAAGCAATACAGCGGATTGCGGCCGATCAGCTTCCCGCTCGCTATTGCCGAAAACTGAAAGCGTTTCGTCACGGTCCGGGCGTTTTTAAGATCGACTGGGCACTCTCCGGGCCGATCCCCTGGAAAAACGAGGCAGCAAGACGCGCCGGCACGGTACATGTTGGTGGTACTTTTGAAGAGATTGCAAAAGCCGAAGCGGAAGCATGCTCAGGCACCGTACCCGAGCAGCCGTTTGTCCTCCTGGCCCAACAAAGCCTCTTCGACCTATCGCGGGCCCCTGAGGGCAAACAGACCGGCTGGGCCTATTGCCATATACCCAGTGGGTGCGACGAGGATATGACTGAGAAGATTGAAGCCCAGGTAGAGCGTTTTGCGCCGGGATTTCGAGATTTGATTCTCCAGCGGCACACAATGAACCCCAATGAGCTCGAGAGCTACAATGCCAACTATCCGGGTGGCGACATCACCGGAGGGGTGCTGGAATTAGGGCAATTTTTTGCAAGGCCCACATTGCGACTTCCACCCTATACGACGCCCAACAAAAAATTGTTTATCTGTTCGGCATCCACGCCGCCCGGTGGCGGAGTCCATGGGATGTGTGGATTTTACGCCGCACAGACCGCGCTGCGCAAGATTCTGCGAGATTAGCCCGCATAGTAAGAAAGAAGACACAATAGATGCAAGATACAATTAGCAAGATCATAGAAAAAAGTCGAGATAGATTCACTTTTTGCATAGAGCTGATTAATGAATTCAATCTAAAAACTGTTGCCGAATTAGGTGTATACAGAGGTGATTTCGCTAAACAATTACTTGAAAAAAATTCTTCAATAGAAGAATACATAATGATCGACCCATGGCGAAATCTTTCTCAATGGAATAAACCAGCTAATAAAGATGATAACACCTTTGAAGAGTTTTATCAGGAAACCATGCAAAAAACAGATTTTGCTAAGGAAAAAAGAAAAGTTTTAAGAGGTAAAACAACAGAGGTTATCGTTGATATAAAAGATGAATCTATCGATTTTATTTACATTGATGGAGATCATACTCTAAAAGGAATTACTATTGATCTTATTAACTTATGGCCTAAAGTCAGAAAAGATGGTTTTATAATAGGTGATGATTTTTCTCCATCTATATGGCAGCACAGTCCTAAATTTGAACCTACTATGGTATTCCCTTTTGCTGTCTATTTTGCTGAAGCAGTGAATACTAAAATTTATGGATTGCCTCATGGACAATTTTTAATCACAAAAGATCAAGCTGGATTTGAATTTATAGATCTAACTGATGGGAAATATACAAATTTAGAGCTAAGGAAACAGTTCTTAAATAGCTCAAAATCTATTTCAAAAAGACTTTTTAACCAGCTTCCTTATGCTGCAAAAATAGCGGGTGTTTTAAAAAACAAAAAAAGCTAATACTCTAAAAAAATGAAAATTAAATACTTAAATCAAACAAGTTTTCTGTTCATTTTACTTCTTAATCTCCAAAGTTATACTCAAACTCAAATGGAGATGAATCAGGATGCTTATAATGATTATTCTAATTCTGATAATGAGCTAAACGACACTTATCAAGAAGTAATCGAAAAATACAAATCAGATACTATATTTAACGTGTGCCTACGGCTCTCGACAACGGACTAGGCTCATCACGGCAAAGGACGTTCCATATGGCTGGTGGTAGTCGTAAAGAGGAAAGTCCCACCAGCAGCCATCTTTTTCCTGAAGCCTGAGCAGCAGGTGGGCGAGATGGGCCTTGTAGATGGCCTGCTTCTCAGCCGGCAATTCCAACATACAGCCCGAAGCATAGTAGTAGGCGTAGTAGACAAAATAGCCCGCCACCGCGAAATAGGATTCATGAGGAATCGGCCGCTTGCGGGCGATATCCAGCCACAAATTGCGTGCAAAAATACGATCCAACCAGTCGATCAAGACCTGGTCCGTTACGGCCTTATCGCCATCGCGGCGGAGAGCCAAGTTGCAAACCTGGCTGCGGCCCAGACTCCCGCCTGGCCGATTGATGGAATACATCGGTTTGAACCAGTGATGCGCGCCATACAGATAGCTGAAATCGGGTTTTCGCATGCGTTTGATCGAAACGACTGCCCTGTCGGTTACCGAATCGGGAACCTCAAAACCTTTCGCGCGTGCCCGCTGAAGTTCAATCACACAGGTGGCGGCACTAAAACTGGTCACCACACTGGAGGGCCGCTTGGCACCCACCGTAAAATCATAATACCCCCATCCCCCATTGATCGATTCATAACGCGTGAGTAGTTCAATCTGGTCACGTACATATTGCGAGAGCTTTTCTGCCTTGGCTGGGTCATCTCGAGCACGATCCTGCAGAAGCATCAGGGTTTGCAGGCTGTACGCGTGCGCCCAGATATTGTAGAGGGCCGTCGCATTGGCCCGACGGACTTTAGGCAACTCTTTGAGGATCCACTTCTCACCCCGATCGATCGCCTGTTGGACTCTGTCGCGCTGGTCGCCAGACTGGATCATGGCGGTTACGGCCATACAGGTCACCGCAGCGCGAAATCCATGATGCGCACCAGGGACCGGTGCGTAGATGTCGAGCGCTTTTGTCCGCCGCGGACCCCCCCAGGAGCCATTCTTGTTTTGGGTGGCGCAGAGATGGTCGACACCGCGTCGAATACTTTCCTCTAATTGGTCACGACTCGGTGGCGCGATTGGAGCCGGTCGTGGGATCTCGATATCTTTTGGCGGTCGGTAGGAGTCAATCAGCGCAGGCTCACCGCTGCCGTTAGGTGCAGCGGCCTCCGCCGGAGCAGCAGCAATCAGCCCGAGAGCAGGCAGCAAAACTGCCAGCAACAGGAACCATCGCTGCGGGGACCGATCAGTCAGGATTTTTCGCGAGAATCTCATCACCCGGCTTGAGTCCTTTGAGAATTTCTACGCGGTCTCCCACGTGACGACCAGTCCGTACTCGCTGCTGTTCCTTCTCGCCTTCTTTATCCACTAGATAGACAAATTCCTCATCCTCATCTCCATCATTGCCCACCGCTTTGGTGGGAACCAGGATGGCGTTCGGATGTTTATAGACCTCAATCACGGCTTCACATGCCATGCCGGCAACAATGTTGCCCGCAAATCGATCTAACTCCACATCAATCTCAGCATCGAATTTTCCCGGCGACACCGGAATGGACGAAATCTGCTTCAGCGAACCGGTAACTTCATCGTTGGGCCGTGCAGAAGGTGTAAGAGCAACATCATCTCCCACGTTGAGGTCACTGAGCTGTTTCTCTTCAATCGTTGCGCGGACAACCAGGTCCTCATTCCGGACGATCGTCATCACAACGGCTCCTGGCGACACCGACGACCCGGAAACAAGTGCTTTTTCTTTAGCGGTGGCATCGGGCCACTGTCCGCGAACAGCCTGCCCGTAATACACCGTACCAGCGTGCGGCGCGTGCAGCGTCATCAATTTGCGGTCGCTTACCATATGCGTGAGCTTTCGCTCCATCTTGTCCAGATCGACCTCCTGTTTTGCCAGAGCCAATTCGCTCTCCTTAATCGATGCCGGCAGCATAAATTCAGATTTCTCCAAAGCGAGCGCAGTTTGTTGTTCTCGGTGGCGAAAATCCTCCGCTTGTCGCGGCAGCACCACATTAAGAAATCGATCCTGAGCTACAATCGCTTTTTTCAAACGATACTTTGCCGCATCGACTCCATGCTGGGCCCGCGTGAGAATGATCTCTTCGGTCTCCTCCGTCAAATCATCCGCCTTATACATTCGTTCCAACTGCTCAAGCTCTTCTTTCTGATACATCAGGCCATTGCGGGTCGATTTCAATTGTTGCTCGATATCTTTGATCGATTCTTCCCGCTCAATCTCAATAAAACGCTGCATGTTTTCTTCAGCCTCATCTGCCGTCCGCTTTGCGGCCTCCAACTCCTGTGGGACGCTTTTGCGAAGCGACTCCAGCGAAGACTCAGCTTGCTCAAATGCAAGCTTTGCGCTGGAAATCTGTAATTCTAGATCCTCAATGGCCACATCAATTTTTGTGGTATCCAGTTCGAGGACCGTATCGTCCGCTTTCACCTGATCGCCATGGCCGGCTGCCGATTCCACCGAGAGCCCACTCCAGACTTCAGGGCGGATGGAAATCCCGCTCGTCTCAACGGCCTCAAAAACTCCCTTGAGCGTCACCTTCACACTCAAAGGCTCTGCCTTCACCTGAAGGGTCTCGGGAGATTTGGATTCTTTCTTTTCATCTTCAGCGATTGCAAGAGATGCAAAAAACAATAAAAGCAGTGTGCAGGCAACTAAAGTCGCAGGGTGTTTTTTTGTCATGGTCTACTCAACATCAAAAGGCGCGTAGCTAAAACGTTTTTTACCGGTGGTCTATTGTAGATTCCCAGAGGTTCGCTGTGCAGGTCTCGAAAGTCTATATTTTTGCCCTCTTCGGCCTCCGGTACACCATAGCAGACTCGCCGGACAGGCTGTTTTCTGTACAGACTTGAAGATGCACGTTGATTCAGAAATAAAATCTCTCTCGGTTGGCCCCTAAGAGTGTGCTGCAAAATGGTGCTGGTGTTTGGATAAGAACGGGAAGCGGTCGCACCGCGCGCAAAAGAACGCCCGCTTACCAGCGCTTAGCCGATGAGCCAATCGGCGGCCGCATGCGGCTGATCGATCGGTTTGCCCGCAAAAATCTCAGGGCGACCGGGCTCCCCGGCCGCTTCATAACAGCACCTTACCAGCGGGGGCAGCACACTTCCCTCACCGGCAAGCCACAGTTTGTGCGGGAACCGCAATGCCAATAAAAAGGGAACGTCACCATAGCGGACCGCACCGGGCAACATCATCGGGTCGTGGATGTCGGTGATCTCTGCAAAGCGAAATCCGTCCGTCCCGACAGCTAACCGGTCAACGGTATCTTTTTGCGCTGCATTTCCCAAAACCGCCGCGGCCGCCGCGGCGATTGGGCCCACCTGGCGACCGATGCCTACTAGATTCACGCGGCTACCGGGACAAGCAGCAATCAACGAGAGCAGATCGTGAACCCGCTGGATGAACAGGGGGTTGTTGTAGCCGATCGTGTAGCCGAGCGAGTAGCGAACGTGCGGCACCTGGCGTGCCTTGGTGAGTGGACGGCCCTGTAAAAAATCGCCCTGGTAGAGAAGATCGGCAGTCATCACTGGCATTCCAGCGGAAAGCAGGTGCGCCAGTGCCGGTACCGGCACTCCAGAACGATCTTCCAGGGCCGACTTGCCCGCATCGTGGATCCAGATGGTGATCTGTTCGAATCTCTTTTTAGAAGATGTAGGCGTGTAAAGGATCGCGGGAATTTCCTCGCCCATTTCGGCGTAGCGGACCAAAAGTTTTTGGCGGAGATAATTTTTGTATTTGGTTTTCTCGAGCAGCTTCTGTTCAATGGCACCTGCTGCCGGTGGCTTGCGACCGACCATCACCTCAAGCGCCCCGCCAACAACATCTCGATATTTGGCCAACGACTGCGGATCGCTGGGCGTCAGTGCATCAACCTGCTTTTGACGGGCAGTATTGAACGCCTCAAGGGCGCGGACTTCCGCTTCGGCACCACAATCCGGTTTGGGATGCCCCGTTCCCCAGACCGTCATTTCTTCGCGGCTGAGTGGTTTGTAATCCTTCTCAATGATCTGCGGCAGCCCGAGATGGAAATGCTCGTCAAAAAAGGCATACATCATCGCCCGGCTGAGTGCATTGTAGTTGTGTTCAAAATCAAAATGTTTTCCGCGAACGTTCTCAACCGCACCGAGCATAGCGTAAAGCTTCTTCAGCTCCGGCAGTCCATCCCTCTCCAGATCCTTCGTCCAGTCGTTGGCCGCGGCCAGGCCCAACGGCCGCGGCGCCGTCAGCGCGGTAAATTCGATATTCCCGGTGCCGATCCGCAGGTAACAGGCATTTTCACAAGGGCAGCCCCCCTGCATCGATGTCGATGCCATCACGGCCGGAAACGCCGCCGCTATCCGATCGTCGATTGCGGTGAGCATGAAGGTCTGGGTGCCGCCTCCGCTGGCGCCAGTGATCCCAATGCGGCTTGGATCGACTTCGGCAAGACCACTCAACCAATCGAGGGCCTTGAGTGAATTGAAGGTCTGCAATCCTAGCGGACTGATGAGCCGCAGCTCCGCCTGTGCGCTAAAGAGGCCCCAGTGATCGGGCGACTCCATCTGGGGTCTCTGCCGGGTCCCGTGAGCAATCATTTCGATCGGCGCACTATCGGTATAGCCCAGCATGTCGTAGTGGAAAACAATACAGCCCATGCGGGCAAGCGTGACGCATCGGCTCTGCAGCGGATGGCGACCGCTGGGGCGATTCTTTTCCGATCCCCACTCGAGTTCCTTGGCAAACTGCTCATCGCTATGGGCATGAAAGCGTCCCTGCTGCCAGTGTCCGTGCGGGCAAAGGATGCCCGGAATTTCCCCCTCGATCTTCGAGGGCTTGTACAGGCTGCCGGTCACCCAGAGTCCCGGGCTACTTTGAAAGTAGACCCGCGACACGGTGTAGCCGTCCCGTTCGACGCCGCCCCAGACCACCGCATCGACGTGGGTCTCCGGCGGTTTAGGCCAGAGCCCTGCCGCGAGCAACACCCGCCGCCGCACCGCCGCGGCACGCACTTTCCACTCCTCGAGAGATTCTGGAGCATCGAAGGGAAAAGAGCCGGTCAAATTTTTGAGTGGCCCTAATCGCCGGTCCTCAGGAAGCGATCCGGCGGTAGGCGGCTCATCCGCAAACGTCAGCCCACCTGCCGGTGGCAAGGCAGCGGTCGCCAGAGAGCCGGCCAGCAAAGTCAGAGCGCTGCGGCGATCGATGGTCGAGTGTGTTGGCATGCAATTCTTTCTCTTTATTTATTTTGGTTTTGCGACTTTTGCGGTCTTGGGCATCAAACCGACCGATGTCTCCATCCAGGTGCCGCAACTACAACCGCCCCCCGCCTCCGGAGCCAGCAACATGCCGCCCGCCGGAATCGCGCTGAGCCAGCAACCGGGTCGCAACCGGGCCCACTGTGAGGGGATCCCGTAACGGTAGTCCCAGAGCGTAATATTTCCCGCGCGATAAATAAGAAAATTACCCGCGCAGGCATACGTCCCACAACCTCCACCCGGCATGACACTCGCCCGTGTCTCGCCGGTGGCTAGATCATAGACGCGGGGCCGCACAAAGAGGTTGCCATTGATCATCGCCGGTCGCGACATCGCCTTGCCGTGATCATGATTTCCCCCAGGCCAGCTGAAGCGATCCTCCCAGGCCAGCTTCCCATTGTTCGCATCGAAGACAGAAACGTGGTACATCCCTTCGCCGGAAGCGACGATCACCAGCTTCTCGCGCTGATGCGCCAGATAAAATACCGACAAGCCGTCGTCGGTGTCGATCGGCTCCTGCCAGACCGGCTTGCCGGTCTTTGCATCGAGTGCTACCAGAAACTGATCCTCCCAAAGCCCGGTGCTACCGACCCGGTGGTCTGCTGCGGCTTTCAAATTCGGATTGCGCGATTCGACAAAATAGACGCGCGCTTTAGAGGCGGTAATCGTTGAATTAATAATCAAACCATTCTGGTACTGCCACTTTTGTTTGCCGGTTTCTTTGTCGAGTGCAAAGAGTCGGTCGCTGCAGACCTTAAAGGTTCCTGAGCCGGTCGGCTGATCGTACCAGGCCGCATGCCCGCGAAATTCGCGATAGGCGGCCCCCTCACCAGTTGCGCTGCCGAGTAGCAGATCCCCCTGGCTGGCAAGATAACTCCACTCCTCGGGCCGCGCTTGCGGATCCTCTTGTCGGAGGGTGTACTGCCTGATGAGATTGCCGTGCCGGGCATCAAATCGCAAGCAACGATCCTTGACTGCGACAAAGACCGAATCGCGATCCGCGCACCAGTTGCTCGAATCACGGGGAATATTAAAGCGGCCCAAATCGGGTATTTCCGCCGACCAGAGGATCGTGCCGTTGTAGCCGTCGATTGCCACAATCCGCTCAAGTCCCTGTGCAAAGAGTCGCCCGGAGGTGGACAAAGGCCCCGGCTTACGACCATTGCGATCCGGTTGGTAGCGGGGGCCGGGACGGCCCACCCATTGCGTTTCAAGTTCATTGGCGACCGAGGTGTAGGCGAGAACCTCTCCACCAAACGCCGAATTGTCGGCGCGGCCGTACTGGTGTGACCACTCGCCCGAGCCGGCCAGGGGCGGCTTCTGGAAATGGACCCAGTTGCCTCGATCGCCGGAACGGATATCGGCCTTCACTCCATTCTGTGCAAAATGGGTTTGAAGCAAATCCGTCGTCTGTTGCTGCGATTTGCCCGCCAGCGGCCCGAAGAATCCCTCACCTTCAATGGGCCGGAGCAGCCGAAATGCCTCGGCCGCCTGAGCGGCAATGTTTTCCTCGAGTGGTGCTTGCGAGAGAACTAGGTTGGCAAAGTGGCTCGGTAAAGGTAATGATTCCAGAGAATTGACCGGCAGCAGCGAAACCCGCGTGCCATAGATTCCCTCTCTCTGCAATTCCGAGCGGGCTGCAGCGATTTTTTCCTCATCGGTCTCGGCGACGAGAACGGTCAGCCCGCTCTGCCGGGCAAGTTCTGCAGCCAGCGGCCCGGCGCCAAACACCACACAGATTCCGCGGTCTATTCCCGATTCAGACAAAATGTTTTGTACGATCCGTTTTGTCTGCAAATCGCTGCCGGCATTTTCCGGAGACCCTGTTGTCGCCACTCCAGCAGGGCTGTAATTGAAAAAGGTGTCGCAGGCAAACGAACTCTGTCGCTTGCGAGCGCCATCGCTCGGTTCTGAAATGGTGTAGCGATGAATCCGTTTGTGTTCCAGATTTTCCAGACGGGCGATATGCTCTTTTTTGGGCTTGGTGTCCAAAACCTGCCGGCTGCCCTCGGAGAGCGTGTATTCAAGCTGCGTCGGAACGGCCACAACGGTCCCCCAGCGGACAACCGCCGAGTTTGGGCCATCAAACTGCAGCACCGGTCCCCAGGAAAAGGCGACGTCGTCGGGCGCGGCTGGCAGATTGTTTTTCCGCCCAGGGCGGGCAAGCGGTTGTTTCCCTTTTCCTCCCGAACGAAAACAGTAAATGCCACCCTCGTCGGTACTGACAAACAGTGCCGCATCGGCCACCGCCAACCCGAAAGCGCGTCCTTTGAGAGGTGCTTGCCAGAGTTGCTTGCCATCGACTGCCGAGAGGGCCACCACTCCATCGACCGTGCCTGCATAGATGGTATCCCCGGCGAGGACCATTGAAACAAACGAGGGCCCGGTTTTGCGCCATTGGATCTTCTTGGTCTGGCGATCGAATGCGGTTATTGTTGGCATGCCTAGCCCAGATCGTTGGACATCGGTGCTGATCAGCGGCTTCTTGTCGGGTGAGATCGCGACATTAAGCTTTTCCTTCTTCTCAGGGTTGATGGCATTTTTGGTTGGAGTACTCAAGAGGTAGGCATTTGTTCCCGACACGATCAGCGACTGCCCCATGGGAAACGTTGCCAGGCGCGCGCCGGTTTTTACATCGCTGGCTGTGAAATTTCCATCGCGATTACCGGGACCATGGTAGAGCTGATTGTCGGGTGTGAGCAGCGCAAAACAGCCGCTACCATGATAATCGACTTCCCCCTGTTTGCTTCCGTCTTTACGACTGAGAAGCAGAGGTGCAATGCGGCCTTGCGGGATGATCAGACGGTCTTTTGATGCGAGCATTGCGCCTTCAAAAGAGTTGCTATCGCTCATCTCTCTGACGAATCTCCCCGCCCCTTCGATTTTTCCCGTTTCCGCATCGACCGCACACAGGTAGGATCGTTTCCAAGGTAGCATCGAGGCGCAAAAGTAAGCCGTCCCATCCTCGACCGTCACTCCGGTCCGTACGGGCCAAAATGAAATAAGACGCCCGTTATTGATCACCTGCCGCTCGTCTGGACGGGCGATAAATTCCCAGAGAAGTTTTCCGGATGCGGCATCCAGACAGTAGGCGGTGCCATCATCCGATCCGAAGTAGACCTTGCCATCGGAGAGTGTAGGAGCAATCCGGACAGGCCCACCCGCGGTGAATCGCCAACGCTCTTTACCAGTGCGTGCATCAAGACAGCGCACCGCATCGTCGGCAGAAGACCCGAAATAGATCGCATCGCCAACGACCGCTACGTGAAAAGCCGCATCGTAGTTACGCATTGAATTGAGTCGGGGAATATCGTTATAGGCATCCCACTTGGCTGGCCCGGCCCAGGCGGTCTGCGGTGGTTGGGCCGATTGCCATACCCAGTCGAGCGTGAGGTTGGCCGCATCGAGTGATTCGCCGGTCTCGCCGCTGCGGTAATTGTCATGCCGATACGTAGGCCAGTCCTTGGCCGCAGCGGTTGTTGCCGGTGTGGCAACAATGAAAAAAAGCATGATGAGAGGCGCAACGTTCTCGAGACTCGGCCTATACGTTCTTGGAATAAAAGGCATGGCAATCGTGTTAATCATAGTGTACTCGTCTCAGGATTGTCTCAGCGATCATGAATGGGTGGGTCGCCGACGGAGGAAAACCGCCCGTTTTCAAATCGGATCATGTGATCGGCATGATCCAGGGCGTCACGGCCGTGCGTCACGAGAAGTACACTCCCTCCCCGATCCCGATAGTCGGTGAGAATCCGATACACCTCGGTAGCGGATTGCTCATCCAAATTCCCGGTTGGCTCATCGGCCAGAAGGACCGGTGGCTGGAGCAATGTTGCCCGGGCAATGGCAGCGCGCTGGCTCTCGCCAGCGCTCAGTTGGGCCGGCTTGTGATTTGTGCGATTTGCCAGGCCGAGTCGATCGATCAGCGAGCTTGCTGCCTCGCGGGCAGCGGGCTGCTCGTGGGCGGGCAAGCGGCCCGCCGGGAGAAGTATGTTATCAAGGACGCTCAGGTAGGGGACCAGATGGAACAATTGAAAGACAAACCCCAACTGCGTTGCCCGGAAGGAAGCGCGGGCAGCGTTTGAGAGCGCGTACAAATCCTCTCCCAGTACGGATACCTTGCCCCGATCGGGCCGCAACATCCCACCGAGGGTCATCAGGAGGGTCGTCTTGCCACAACCGCTCGGGCCACAAATGCAGACCAACTTGCCTTCAGGAATCTGGAGATCCAAATCTTCCAGCACACGCACAGGGCCGCTGCGGGTTTTGAAGGTTCGCGTTACGTGCTCGAGTGCAATCACCCAATTCGATCCTGTCGCAGGGTTATGGCGGGATCGTGACGTACGGCCACCGCCGCAGGGACAAAGCTCGCAAACATCGCCAGCAGCGGTGCTGCCAGGAGTGCAAATCCAAAAAGCGACCAATCGGCCCGGATCGCCTTAGCCGTTACAGGAAACATTTCCGGCCCGTATGCAAGGGCCAAAAAGTAACCGATTGCGCAACCGAAGAGGGCAGCAAGAACGCCAACCAAAGCGGCACGGCCAAGCACCAAAAAACCGATGATACCCGATCCATAACCGATTGCCCGCATGAGCCCAATTTCATTGATGCGATCTCGGACATTGATCGCAGCAAGGATTCCGAGCCAGACGGCACTGGCAATCAAAAGTACAACAATCACAAAGGGTGAATAGGAATCCATCATTCGCCGCTGCTTGACGCGGGCATCGGCAATTTCCTTCATCAGATAGACCCGGGTATCGGGGAGAATCTTTGCCAGTTCTGTCCGGAGTGTCGTCAGTGAACGATCTTCCGGCGCATCACACTGCACGCAACTGATGGCTTGAATTTCACTAATTTGGCCGGGACGCTCTAGCACGCTCTGGGCATCACCGAGATCGGTGAGGATCGTAATGTCATCGACGGTGCCCATCTCCGGGGCGATGCGCTCAACGTTCCAAGTGCGACCAAACAAAACAATCTCCTCCCCCTTCTTTGCCTCCAACAGCCGTCCCACTTCGCTGCCGAGATGCAGGTGGCCCGGCTGAACAACCACACCCATCTTGGATTTGCTCGGCCGCTGCTGCGGATGCCTAGCTGTCGCGGTGCCGGTGAGTCGTACCTTGCGTCCACGCAGCGATAGCTCTGCAGTGAGTGTAGGAATTAAATGGTTGTAGGAGATTTTTCCCGCAGAGACCATTTTATCGACGGCATCCTCGCCCATTGTTTTTTGGGAGTATCCACTTTGATGGTAATCATAAATATCGACGCTACTTGGAATGATAAAAACGTTCGAGCCAATATCACGCGCGTTACGGCGCGTCTCTTTTTCCGCTGCCGACTGGGTCATCCCGATTGCCACGCAGAGTGCAACTGCGACGGTCGCTGCCATCAACGAGAGAAAAAAACCGACCCGTCGGTGGGCGACTTCCTTCAGAATGAGCGTGCAGCCAAGTTTCACCACTACACCTCCTGCTTGCGCAACAAAATGAGACAACCGACTACCAAGACCAAAGCAGCACAACCGGCGAGTAGCATCCAAGCCCAGCGACCCGCTGGTGGGCCTGCCTCCGAATCAACGTTATCTTCTCTCGTTGTTGCAGGAGTTGGCGACGCCGCAAGGGCCACGGAGAGTTTTCCGTTTCCCAATTGCAACGGATCGGTCTTTTCCTGCGCCGGTTCGGTCGGCTCTTCTGGAGCGGCTTGTTGGCGAGGAGGCTGCTCCGCAGGCAGGCCATCGTCGAGTTCTATTTCCTGATAGCTCAAGGCAGGAAAAATCTCATCGAGCTGTTCTATTTGACTGCGTTCGGAGGGCTCAGCGCCTGGTCCACGGGTGACGATCCGATCGATCTCTGCCTTCACCAGAGGGTTGCCCGGATCAAAATTTAATTTGCCCGTGGCGAGAGCCTCGTCCTGAGCAGACCACTTGTGGGGAATCATCTGTCCCTGCATCCAACGACGATCGAGCCCGCACTCACAGTCTTGCCCAACAACCGCGAGGCTATTGATGAATTTACGGCGGGGATCTTCTGGAAAGCGGAGGGCCGGTCCAAGTTTGCGACCACGTCCAAAGAGCAGCGCGATTTGGCTCGGCCGGTTCGAACCCGCGTCGATCCCAAGAGACCAGAGCAACACCTTCTCACGGTCGACGTCTTTTTGGGAAAGATGAATCAGGTGAGGCGGATGCTTGATCAGTTTGGGCATAAATTCCAGTGCTTGTTCCACTTGTGGAATCGCCTCCTTTGCCATCTCTAGCGTCGTCAGATTGGCCTGCTCATCGCTTCCGTCGATTACAAGGATGATGCTATGGACATCACACACTTTGGAAAAAACCTCCCGGCGGGCGGGCGAATCAACAAGCGCCTCAAGCAGCCGTGCAAGATCGTCTCGCGTGCTATTTTCAGAAATTAGCCAGTCCAGCTCAAGCACCCGGTCATCGGGTCCGGTGAGTACCAGTGCCGGAAATGTGGCCACATCTTTAGCGTATTCTGCGGCCGGATGATCTGGAGCCTCGTCGAGATCGACGTGCTGGGCGACTACATTTGCATCGGCAAAGACTTTGGTAGCAACTTCCTCAAAGGCTGCGGACAGTACCCTGCTCTTTGCGCCTTTGGTAAACAGAAACAACTGGTACGGGCGGTCGCCCAGATCGACAAAAGCGACATCACGTACGGTGTATCTGCAGGCGGTCGCTGCACTCGAGGCTACCAGAGCAATAAAGCCACAGAAAAACAAAATTAGCGGTTTGCGCAACATCGCGACTAAAACAATCTCAGGAGAGGATCTGTTTGATAACGCGACCTTGGTCCTCCACTCCCGTGAGCCTCTGGTCAAGGCCCTGGAAGGGGTAAGTCAACCGCTTATCGTCAATTCCCAATTGATGGAGAATCGTGGCATTCACATCATGGATATGGATCGGATCTTGAACAATGTTGTAACAAAAATCATCGGTCTCTCCGAGCACAGAGCCGCCACGAATCCCACCGCCACAGAGCCACATCGTATAACAGCGACCGTGATGATCCCGGCCATAGGTTTCCCCGGTCAGTTTTCCCTGACAATAGACAGTTCGACCAAATTCGCCGCCCCAAACAATCAACGTTTCATCCAACATGCCCCGCTGCCGAAGGTCCTTGATAAGTCCCGCGGTCGCTTGGTCCGTATCCTTGCATTGGCTCCGAATCCCTGTCGGCAAACCGCTGTGCTGATCCCAGCCCCGGTGATAGAGCTGAATAAAGCGGACACCGCGCTCTGCTAGGCGACGGGCCAACAAACAATTTGCAGCATAGGTTCCAGGCTTTTTCGAAGCCTCACCATAAAGTTTGAAGGTATCCTCTGTTTCATCCGCAAGATCGACCAATGACGGCACCGAGGTCTGCATGCGAAACGCCATTTCATACTGGGCGATTCTCGCTGCAGTCTCCGGATCACCATGCGCGGTTGCCTTGGCTTGATTTATTCTCGCGAGACTATCAAGCATTCGACGGCGACTTGCCCGGTCGAGGCCTGGCGGATCGGATAGATACAGCACTGGATCACGCCCGTTGCGAAACTGCACTCCCTGATGTTTGGAGGGAAGAACGCCTGCACCCCAAAGCCGCGCAAAGATCGGCTGGCTCACGCGCAGCCCGGAACCTTGTGAAATCATGACCACATACGCTGGTAAATCCTTGCTTTCACTACCAATCCCATAACTGAGCCATGCTCCCATGCTGGGCCTTCCCAGCTGTTGGGATCCGGTATTCAGTAGGGTCACACCCGGGTCATGGTTGACCGCTTCGGTGTGCATCGATTTGATAACACTGATTTCATCTACAATGCTCGACGTGTGAGGCAAAAGTTCACTCAACCAGATGCCGCTTTGTCCCTGCCTGGAAAATTTAAAAGCGGTAGAAACACAAGGCTTCTCCTTTTGCTTGTGGGTCATCTCCGTAAGTCGCTGTCCCTGTCGCACCGAATCGGGCAATTCCTGGCCATGGTATTTGCGCAACTGGGGCTTGTAATCGAACAGATCGATGTGGGAGGGGCCGCCAGACTGAAACAGATAGATCACCCGTTTCACCCGTGGCGTATGATGGGGCAGTTCCGGTAGCCCTCCGTACCTTTTTCTAGAGTCACCAGCGGCCAAATCGTTGCTGGTTTTTTTGGCTGCAAAGAGTTCCGGGTCGTTGAGTGAACTTGCCGCAATCGCACCGAGCCCACCTGCCGCATATCCAAAGAGACAGCGCCTTGTAAGTTGATTCGTCAAACGCTTTCCAGAGTCCATACGGTTACTCCTTGGAGATCGTTTCATCGAGATTCAGTAAAACAGACGCAACACAAGTCATCGCCGCATGCTGTTCCACGGGTATATTTGGATCTCGCTCGGACTCACCGAGAGTCAGCAATTCTTCAGCCGCATTACGCTTTACCCGATAAACTGCTAATTGCTGCTTATAGAGCGACAATAGTTCCACCAATTCTGTGGCATTCGGCTCCCGGCTCAATGTCAGTTCAAAACCGAGTCGAATACAATTTTCCATTTTATCGTCAGAAGCAAGCAAAATGCGTTCCGCGAGGGCGCGCGAGGCCTCGACGAACGTGGGGTCATTCAGCATAACCAATGCCATCAGCGGCGTACTCGTCCGTTGTCGCCGCATCGTGCAGAGTTCGCGATTGGGCGCATCGAGCGCCACCATATTGGGTGGGGGAACAGACCGTTTGACGTAGGTGTAGAGACTGCGTCGATACAGTTTTTCGCCCGTGTCTTGGACATAAGGACGGTTCTGCATTTCAATCCAAAGACCGGGGGGCTGATAAGGCTTGACGCTCGGCCCCCCAATCTTTTCGATCAACAGACCGCTCACAGCCAGGGCCGAATCGCGGATCATCTCGGCGGGTAGCCGGTATCGGGGACCACGTGCAAGCAGGCGGTTTTCCGGATCTCGGCCGACGAGTTCCCGAGACATTTCAGAGGATTGCCGATACGTTGACGACATAACCATTTCTTTGATTATTGCTTTGGTGTTCCAACCACCGCTCGCAAATGTCGTGGCGAGATAGTCCAGCAATTCCGGGTGGGTCGGTGGCGCACCCTGGATACCAAAATCTTCTGCTGTTTTTACAATGCCTGTTCCAAACACCATCTGCCAGAAGCGATTGACGGCAACCCGACTGAACAGTGGATGCGCCGGGTCAACCAACCACCGAGCAAGCCCCAAGCGATTCGGGGGTGCATCAGCAGGAAGGGGTGGCAGGATCGCCGGGGTTCCAACGAGAACCTTGTCGCCATGCTGATCATATTTGCCGCGCAAAAGAACAAAAGTATCGCGAGGTTTGTCCATCTCCTCCATCACCATCACCGTCGGGATATCATCCCGCAATTTCCGGAGCTCTGCCCAGCATGGCTCAAGTTGGGTCCGCAGCTTTTGATACTCTGGGTCATACTGCTCGAGGAAATAGGTTTGCAGCGCCTGCTCTTGTTGCTCGGTCCGTTCCTTGTTCGCCAGCAATCGTGGAATTGGGTCGTGCCCCGCAAGGTGCGAAACCTCCGCATCACTCAAAGCCCGATCATACACCCTTGCATCATCCACCATGCCGAGAAGTGCCTGGCGGTTGCCTCGCTGGCCTATTTTGAGCGGCCCATCGATACGGATCGTCGACTTCAAGCTATCCTTATTAATATTCGTTTTCTGCGGCTTACCATTGAGATAAATTTTCACACCCGCCGCACGACTGCTACCATCGTAGGTCACAAATACGTGACTCCACTGGTCGAGTGGGACATCTTTATCGGTAGTCACCCGTAAGCCTTTTTCAAACTCACGATGGGTCAGTCGCACATCGATCCGCCCACCACCAACCCGGGTCTCGTATCCCCGAAGAATATCATCGTCGGAGACGCGAGCCATGACGATGCTCTCGCGCGAGGGGTGGATCCAGGCGCCATACGAAAAGGCATCGAGGCGATCAAAGTCACCCGTGTCGCCAAGATCGACGTGCGTTTGTCCGTCAAACCGCAATCCGTGCCGCTGTTGGTCACTCACCCAAAGAGGATTTCCCCGAACGATCCCTGCTTCGCCTCCTGTCGCATCGACGACCTGATCGCCCTCCCTCTCATCGAGTCGATAGTGGGCCATCAATCCATAGCTGGGAGCCTTGGTGCGATACCCTTCGCTTACCACGCGACGTTGCCAACGGTTAAATGCATCCTTGTTGCGTTCGCCCGTTGCAACTATCGTCTTTTCGATCTGGGCAAGCCGCCGCTCCGCTTCCTCCGTGGCGGATTGGACCACCGGATCGATGACACGGACGAGCGGGTCCACGTTCCCCGTACGATTCTCAACGCCCTTATCGGTAATGGTGTTGAAATAGGCAAAGAAACTATAGAAATCCTCCTGCGATATCGGGTCATATTTATGATCGTGACACTGGGCACACCCCATCGTCAAACCCATAAACACCGCAGACATCGTTTTCACGCGGTCGATGACATACTCGACGCGGTACTCTTCAGAGATCCCCGAGGCAGTCACCCCATGATTGCGATTGAAGCCGGTAGCCACTTTCTGATCATTCGTCGCATTGGGTAGCAGATCGCCAGCAAGCTGCTCAATGGCAAACTGATCGAAGGGCATATTTTCATTGAGGGCACGAATGATCCAGTCACGCCAAGGCCACATGTCGCGATGAAAGTCTTCGTGGTAGCCATGGGTATCGGCATAGCGCGAGGCATCCAGCCAGTCAACCGCCAAACGCTCACCAAAGCGTGGCGATGTTAAGAGACGGTCAACCAGATTTTCGTACGCATTGTCGCTACTGTCGGACAAAAAGTTTTCAACCTCCTCGGGCGTGGGAGGCAAACCGGTCAGATCCAGGGTTAGACGCCGCACCAAAGTCCGGCGATCCGCCTCAGGATTTGGCGTGAGGTTCTCTTTTTCTAGCCGCGCGAGGACAAAGCGATCAATCGCACCACGCGGCCAATGCGGTTCTTCTACTTTGGGGAGTTCTGGCCGCTCGGGGGGCACAAACGCCCAATGCTCATTCCAATTCGCACCTTGCTCGATCCAGGCTTTGATCCGCTCAATCTGCGTTGGCGTCAGCTGCTTCCGTTCGTGAACGGGTGGCATCCGCTGCTCTTCATCCGTATCCACCAGTCGCTGGTAAAGCTCGCTTTTCTCAGCAGAGCCCGGCACAATGATCGGCGTGCCAGAACTGGCCTCTGCAAAAATCTGCTGGTGCGTGTCGAGTCGCAGGTCTGCCTCGCGTTTGTCTTCATCGGGGCCGTGACACGTAAAACAGGCAGCAGAAAGAATGGGGCGAATCTCAAGATTAAAATCGACCGCTTCTTCATCTGGGATCTCGGCATATGCTCGCAGCACAAGAGCCGGAAGGAGCAGAAAAATGAGCAAAACTACAAAAAATCGCTGGGCGAAACACATCGATTAATCTCGCGACCGCTTTTCTTGTGATTGAGTGCCAATGCAGTACTGGGGAATACAAAATAGGCATCAGAGGCAAGAACAAATATCCTGTACCCACATTAGAAACCAGCCAGCGGGGTAAGTAAAGCCGCAGAATGATGTAATGCTAAGTAGCCCCAGTATTTCGGTCAAAAAATTCTGATTTGAAATTTTCGGGCCTTTTGCGATACAATGCCTTAGTGCTGCGGGAGCAGAATGGATGGCCCACCCGCGTGTTGGGAAAAGCGCCCACACACTCGACCGGGCTTATTCCAGGTGGCGTTGTTAAACGGGGGCAGATTTGAAAATCAAAAAAATGAAAAACCTGTTTCTGCGTGCTGCAACTATGACCCTCTTTTTGGCGGTCACTTTGCTGGCCGCTTCAATCTGCCGTAGTCAAACGCTCGATCGTGACCAAGCTCTGCAAGTTCTCGCGGACAACAGTCTCGAGGAACTAAGCCCCGGCGTATGGTCTCTTAAAGGAAGCCAAGAAAATAATTTTGCCGCAAGAAAAGTTCAGCGCATGAAGGGTAATAAAAAGATCCGTGAAGCACTGCGTCTTGTGGGCGGTAAACTCAAGGTCCCGGAGGCTGGTGGCACACGCGCGGATTTCGATTCGACGATTGAACCGCCTCCAGAGGATTCCCTGCCTCCTAAAATCAAAAAAGAGCCTCAGCCTAAGACGGGCAATAATCCAAGGCCAGCGTCACCACCCAAACCTACAGTATTTGAAATACCGAGCAAAGATAATCGCAAGCAGGCCCTCAGAGATATCCAAGATGCCTTTGAGGTAGAGTATGCTGCTGCCCAAACGCCCGAGAAACAAAAGGACTTGGCGACGGCTTTATCGGAGTTTATTCAGGATGAACCAGACCCAGCAATCCGGTATGTCCTTTTTGAAGAGGTCTACAAACTGCATACAAAAGCGGGTGATGCCGACAATAGCTTTAAAACAGTCGATCAATTACAGGCAGGTTTTCCAGACATTGATCCTCTGAGATACAAATATTATGGCCTTAAACAAATCGTCGGCAACATGTCCGGCGGCAGCGATGGGCGCGAGGCATATCAAGGACTACGGCCGATCATTAAATCCCTCTTTGATCTGGCCAATGCAAAAGATGATTTCAAACGTGCTCTAGAGGTTGTCGAACTGAATATCGAGGCTGCCGAGAAGGTAAAAGACCGCAAAGCTCTTCAGTCGGCCAAGGCACAACTTGTAGAAGTCGACCAACTCAGCAAAAAATATGCACTGGTCGCTGATGCGTTAAAACTCCTTAAGAACAACCCGGGCGATGTAGCGGCCAACCAAACGGTGGGTGAGTGGTATTGTTTTGAAAAACAAAACTGGTCCGAGGCAATTCCCTACCTTGCGATCAGCAACAACCCGGATTTGACTCAATTAGCAAAAGCAGAGCTCAAAAAGCCACTCGATGCCGAGGAGAAAATGGAAATTGGAGACCGCTATTGGGAACTTTGGGATCTATGGAAAGCAGACTGGGAGCGGCCGGAGGAGGCCCCAGCCCTACAGGCTCGCGCTGTTTACTGGTACCAGAAAGCCGTCCCAAAACTCGGGGGAATTGTGCAGAAGAAAGTCAAAAAACGGATCGATAGCTGGAAAGAAGTACAGGAACAAATCGCTGCGAAAGCTCTGAAAGAGGAACAAAAATCGGATAAGAAGGCGGCAGACAAAGGCAAAGATCGCAAGGAGAAGCAACCAGTTTTGGCAGAGAAAGACAGCTTTCTCACTGAGTTGAAGGCACTCAGGCCGCAGGCTCCCCGCGGTCCGGCAGGTACGCCTTTGTGGAATTTGGGTGGCCGAGTACTCATCGGGAATGTGCCCGTGCAAGTGGGGAGAAAGACAGACATCTACTTACATCCCTTCCCACAACCGCAAGTTTCCACCCTGACATACAACCTCAAGGGCCGATATAAAACCTTCTCTGGAAGAGTAGGTATCCCCGATGTAAGGGCGTGGCGATACGGGCCTGGGGCGCCAACGGTTTTCTCGGTTTCGCTAGACGGTAAACGAAGCATTCTCCATACAACTATAGGTATTCGCGGTAAGACGCGATTCACCCTCGATGTCACCGGGGTAAAAAAACTTGTCCTGGAGACATCCTGTCGTGGCGCGGCAATTGATGGCTGCTTTGCCTTTTGGTACAGCCCCCAGGTTAGTCCGGAAGCCCCCCAAAAAGAAATCAAAACTTCACCGCACCGATCTGGAACCATCCGTATCCCAGGGCAGAGGCAAGGTATCCCAGGGCAGGGGCAAGGTTTCCCAGGGCAGGGTTTCCCCGGGCAGGGTTTCCCCGGGCAGCAGCAAACCCCATCGAATCCGCGCTAAGAATAATTAATGGGACGATGTTTTCTATTTGGTTTTCTACTTCGGCACCACATAGGAATCGACGATCTCTTGATTGAGATTGCCGTTCACGTCGACAACGTTGATCATATACCGGACGCCCTGGCTACTCCCGAGAGGTTTGGGGCATTTGAGAGTCACGGTCCTCTCGAACGTTTTTTCACCCTGCAAATCCAAGTCGGCCACCATCGCATCGATCCACTCCCCACCCCGCTGCATACAGACCAACGCACCGAGGCCCCGGTTGTCACTCATTTTTAGCGAAGCGGTCACCGTTTCATCACCCGCTTTCGGTGGCCTGAGCAGTTTGAACTCGCGAATCACCGGCGGTTCGCTGTCGCTCTCGTCAAACGTTTCGCTGAGAAATCGGGTTCTCGCCGCGATCCGCGCATGGGCTGGCGAGAAGCGGACCGGCCTAGTGCCTGCTATCTCGGGGTCGTACATCCGGCCCAAATGATGGTAGCCGTAGAACATGATATTTGCCGCTTGTGACGAGTCGTGCAGCATGCCAAAAATATGGCCCAACTCATGAATCAAGACTCCGTTGGTCACTTGTGACTCTACCTTACGGGGCTCTTCTTTTGCGCCCTCAACCTTCCGAACAGGAGTCGCATCAAAAAAGGAACCGATCTGTTTCTCTATCGTTGATGCGGTAATCTCATCACGAAACACGTCACCCGAGACAATCGAAAAACCACCGAAAATATCGGGCTGAGGTAGCGCCTCAGCGATCCCACGGGTTTCTGAGAAAACCAAATTCGCGCGGTGCGGGATCGCCTCAGTGATCTCATTCATGTGGGACTCAAACATTCGGTCCTCGCTAAATGGCTCACCTGTGTAAAAGACGGCCGGATTTTCCCCCTTCACCAGATGTACCTTGAGGCGTCCATCCTCTTCAAACTCAAAATCGAGGCCACGGGTCTTCTGTCCGTTGGCCTTCATCTCCCGACGATAGATATCCGCCACGACCCGCATGAGTACCCCGGCCTTTTTTTGATAGTCCGGCTTGACCTCGCGGTCGGAAGGGACAAAGTAGATCAACCGTACTTTGTGCTCCCGCCCGAGATCCTCAAGGGGTGGCGGGATCATCGGATTACTCGGAACATCGCTCGCCGGGTTGGACGGTTCTGCTGCATGGAGGTTCCCATTGCCGCCGAGCAGCAAACTGAAACCCATAGTCGACAGCAAAAGGGTCGACAGCAAAAGGGTCGACAGCAAAAGCAGCCGTGATGATGGTCTTTCGTTTGTGGCTCGATCGCCTTTGGTGAGCGCGGTTGCGGTCATCGCGATTGCCGAAAGGGTGAAGAGCGTTTTGCAAAAAGGGAAGCAAAAGTTGGCCAACAGAGCACCTCTCGTTTTCTGCTAAGGTACAACGGCCTGCATCGGGATCACTGCCTGACTGAGATTCCCATTCAGATCCATAATATTCATGATGTACATTACCCCCTGGCCCGCTAGCAAGGGTCTGAGACACTCCATGGTCACGGTCTTTTTGAAATTCTTTTTACCTCTCAAATTGGCGTCTCCGACCATGGCATCAATCTGCCCACCACCCCTCTGGAAGACCACCAAAGGTCCGAGACCCTCGTCGTCGCTCAAGTTGAACGATATCCGGACTTTCTTTTGACCTCCTTGTGGTGGGCTGGCCAGTTTGAACTCATGGATTGTCGGGGCCGAGGTATCCTGCTCATTCATCGATTCACTGAAAAACCGGGACGTGCCGGCCATGCGGGCATGGGCCCGCGAAAAGCGAACCGGTCTGGTTCCCGCTGTTTTAGGGTCGTACATCTGCCCGAGGTTGTCGTAGCCCCGCTTCATGATGTTGCGATCGTCACGGGTGTCGTGCAGCATGCCAAAAATATGTCCGAGTTCATGGCTGAGGACACCGTTGCTGGTCTGGGACTCCTTGTTGCGTGGTCGCGTTTCGGTCCCACCAACCTTTTTTATCGGCGTTGTGTCTAAGAAATTCTGAATCTGCTCTTCGATAGTCGATGCGGTGACTTCGTCGCGGAAAATATCTCCGGAGACACACGCAAAACCGGAATAGATGTGTGGAATCGGCATCGCCTCCGCCACCGCGCCAGCCTCAGAAAAACAGAGTGTGGGCCGGTTGCGGGAATAGCCCGTTTTCTCCCAGATTTCCTGCTGTTGGGAATTCAACAAGCGTTGCACATCAAACGGTTGGCCCGTATAGAACACCGATGGATGGGTCCCTTTCACCAGATGTACCTTGAGGCGGCCATCCTCTTCAAACTCAAAATCGAGACCCCGCGTCCGCTGCTTGTTTGCCTTCATCTCCCTGCGATAGATATCGGCCACGACCCGCATCAGCACCGCTGCTTTTTCTTGAAAATTTGGTTTGACCTGCCGGTCGGAAGGTACAAAGTAAACCAAGCGTACTTTGTAACTCTTTCCCAGATCCTCAAGTGGTGGCGGGATAATCAGATTGCCGGACGGTCTATCCGTTGTGGATCTTTTTTCTGCCGCCACCACCTCATATGTCGGAGTGAGCGACAGACCCAGCACGACGAGAAAGCAAAATGTGCAAACAAATAGTGCTGATACTGGAGGATCAACGGATGCATGCTCGGTCATAAAATCTCCTCAGGGGCGGCATCAAGTTCGCAGTAGGGAAGGAATTTCAACTCGGCCATACGAATAGGCAAATGAGAACTGATCCGCGGGGCAGAATTGTTTCTGGTTGGATGTGAGCCCTATTCTCCCGCACGAGGTCCTGCCAGTCAATCAACTAAAACTGGGAAGGTCGGTGACCAAAGGGTTAGGGATCCTCGCTTGCACCCGCTACATAGGAGATCACATCTGCTAGCTGTTGCTTGGAAAGTTCTTTTTCAAGCCCTTCGGGCATTAGTGACCTGGAGTTTGTGATCAACTCCTCAATTTCTGTGCGAAGAATGGGGTGCTGCTTGCCATCGGCACCGGTGAGCACAATGTTGTTGCCACTTTCCGAGGAGATGATGCCGGAAACAATTCGCCCATCACGGGTCAGCACATCGTATTGCAGATATTTTGCTTCTACAGCCCGATTGGGGTCGAGAATGGCCACCAGTAAACCTTCTACAGAGCGGTCGCGGAGTCCCGCCAAGTCCGATCCCACTGCCTCTCCAGCACCCTCATAACGATGGCAATTTCCACATTGTTTCTTAAAAATAATCTTTCCTCGACTTGGATCTCCAACAAGTGAATGAACGTCTTGATGTTTGCTGAGAACTTGGCTGCGATTCTCATCAATCCGTTCGGCAAAGATTTTTTTCGCCCGCAGGCGAATCTTCTCATCGGGGTGCTTTCGCAGTCGCTCTTGCCGCATCAGATCCACTTGGGCCGCTTGAATGTCGCCCTGTTCTATTTTTCCCATAAGCAATTCCGGCCCGCGCTTTCGGGAAAGCAGAAGATCCAGCACTCTCGATCGTACACGCGGACCTTGCTGGGGGAGTGCAGCAAATAACAGTTCCAGTGCTTCCGGACTGCCCAGGTTTGCTAGGGCTTCGGCGGCTGTGGCCTGCAGTTGCAGCGGGTGTTGTGCAGAAAGCAGCTGAGCCACTTGTGTCAGATCGCTCTCATTGGCGATGGCGGGCCAAAAAAGAAAGCGGATCGCGGTCTGCCGTGCTTCCAAGTCTGCATTTGGATCAGCCAGTAGATTGCGAGCATACTGCAACAATGCGCCCAGCGGTTTTTGTGGTGTTGCTGCCAGAACATCCTCTACGTGATCCCCTTGCCGGATTCTCGCTTTGAGCACGGCTCGGAACAGTTTGAGCTGAGAAACGGCCGATTCGCGACTCTCAGGGTATTGTAGGGTCGCCGTCAAGACCCGCTCCAATAACTGCCGATCTCCCAACGCGGTCGCTGCGCTAAAAAACTGGGGCGTTATCGCATCCAACGATCCGGGCTCAAGAGCAGCAACTGCCGCATCGAGCACGGCAGCGATATTGATGGGAGTGAGTGAGCTAATTACGGCCGCCTCGAGATAAGGTTTCCCCGCATGCCGCACCGCCAGCTTGCCGAGCAATGCTCCCGCCTCTGCAGAGGGCCACTCACCAAGCGTGTAGGCCAGCTGTAGCTGAACATGAGGATCGGGGTCTTTAGCAAGACGCAGCAAGGCTTCGGCCAACGGCTCTTCTGGCGAGGGCAGAAATTTTTCCGCCATTCGCACCGCATGACGCCGCAGACCCGGATGCGGATCCCTTAATGCCTGTAGTACTGCCTCCTCGCTCAACGAACCAAGCCGGTCGAGCGTGGCAAGTGCATGCAGCCTCGCCAGCGGCCGCTGGCTCCTGCGTACCATTGTTTCAAGAGGGACAGTCGCTTCGGAATCCGCTCTCCAGATCAGCAACCGCTGCGCCAGATCTCGCTGAAAACCGCTCGGACTCTCGAGCGCAGCGACCAGTTTTGGCGTAGAGAGCCCTTCGAGATGGTCTGCTTTTCTCTCCGAAGAGGCGACCGGAGAGATGCGATAAAGGCGACCCCGATCGTGACCGTCACGAACATCGATTTGTTGTTCGAGTGCGTCATCAATCCACTTGGGGTGTTCGATCACCCGGCGGTACATGTCAGCAACATAGAGTGCCCCATCCGGGCCAACCCGAACTCTTGTGGGTCGGCACCACGAATCGCTCGATCGAAAAAACTCGCTCTGCTCCTCACTCGCCAGTCGCTCACTTTGAAATGTTGTCCCGTCAGGCAGCAATTGGCGACGGTGGATCAGATTCCAAGCTGGTTCGCTGGTAAAGGTGTTTTGTGCATAGGTGGGGCCAAACAGATCGTCACGATAAACAATGGTGCTCCCGGCCGAGGTAAAAATAGTTGGCGCTCCGATCGGACGGATGCGGGTGTCGCAATGACTGATCACGGGACCCGTTGGAAAAACGCGCCGCGATCCATTTAAAATATCTCGCATGGAATTGGGGGGATTAAAGTGGGGATTACGCCTCAGGTAGTGATCGTCCAAGACAAAGTGGAAAATAGGATTCGGGTTGTTGCAGCCAAACCAGTTGCCCCAATCGTCTCGATCTCGGCCGTACTGGGTCTGGCCCGATACCATGTCGATTTTTCCTGCATCGGGATCGATGCGGATATCTCGACCCCGCACGTCAACACGCTGCTCGTTTCCTGTAGCGGCAACTTTGCCTCCGCTGCTTCCGTTTGCCAGATAGACCCAATGGTCGAGCCCATAGACAAGGCCATTGACCCGATGCTGCTGGTTTCCAAGTCCAAAACCGGTAAATAAAACTTTTGGACTCTCAGCACGACCATCGCCATCGGTATCCTCCGCATAGAGAACATCGGGTGCCGCGGTAATCAAAACTCCGTCGCGCCACACCATGATTCCGGTCGGGAAACTCAACCCCTCCAAGAAGAGTGTCGAGGTATCGTAACGGCCGTCGCCATCGCTATCTTCAAGCACACGTACAGACCCACCCGGCTTTCCTTCACCATCTAGCCCCTCCGGGTAATCGTTCATTTCGACAACCCAGAGCCGTCCATCCGGGCCCCAATCGAACGCAACGGGATCTCTTAACAATGGCTCGGCGGCAACCAACTCCACCTTAAATCCTTCGGGGACTTCGATGCATTTGAGGGAGGATGCTGGAGTTTTCGGGCGTGCCGGACCGTGACCGAGCAGGTCCCCAAAACTGCGGCGATCCACTCCACCCGGCAGTCGGGTGGTGTTTTCGTTTTGTACCCACATGTGGCGATCTGCAAACCAAGCGCCGTTGTTTTTCCCGGCGCGAACGATAGCGGGGATCGTTCCCTCATCCCCACGGGCCCCCGAGAAGACTTTTCTGTTCCAACCGGTCTTCATGGAATCAAACAAATATAGC
>Ga0315338_1001333_pt1 | contig 32190 bp, 24 predicted proteins | sample ASW8metaG_FD_204518 | JGI IMG/M metagenome (GOLD analysis project Ga0315338, IMG submission 204518) | Ammonia-oxidizing marine archaeal communities from Monterey Bay, California, United States - ASW #8 | ecosystem: Environmental > Aquatic > Marine > Coastal | place: USA: California | collected... | reverse complement strand
GCCGAGATGGCGTTGTACGTCGACCTTGACGGCATGGAGCCTGAAGACGCCGCCAACGCATGGCTGGCCGATCACTGCGACCGTTGGACCGGCTGGTCCGGCGCCGACGCCAGTGCCTGCCCGGCTGCCCCCGAGGGCCCCGCGGCGCCGGTGAGTGCGTTGGGGACTCCGGCGGAGGTGACTCCTGCCTGTGATGCCACTGTTCCGGGTTCTGAGATCGTATACGGGCCCTTTTACGCGGGCCGTGGCTTCGATCCGCCCTATTCGAGTGGTGCTCTTGTCGGTGGTACCGAGTTGGCTGCGGTCTACGACACCCTTATTCGCTACAACCCGGAAACCGCAGGCTTTGAGCCGCAGTTGGCGCGGGACATGACGGTTAACGAGGACTTCACCGTCTGGACGTTGCACCTGAGGGACGGCATCACCTACGACGACGGCACGCCTCTGGACGCCGACATGGTTGTTGCCAATCACGAGCGGTTCTTCACCCCGACTTCTGAAGACCGGCGCATAATCAACACTTCGCCGGCTTTCCTCCAGTTCATTGAGGAAACGAAGGTGATTGACTCATTGACGGTCGAGTACCACTTGATTCAGCCGTGGGCGACCTTCCCGTTCGTCCTTAGTGACGAGCCGGGCTTTATCATCAACGTCAACGCCGTTGGCGATGACCCCGAAGCGTTCAACGCCCTGCCGCCAGCGCACGCGGGTGTCGGTGCCTACACCGTGGAGAAGAACACGCCTGGTGAGGAGATCGTCTTCAAGGCCCGTGACAACTATTGGGGTGGACCGGTTTGCGTCGAAACGTTGCGTTTCAACATGGCAGCCGCGAGTGCCCTGATTGGCGCCACCGGCGCTTATGAAGCATTCCAGAACGGTGACCTGACGACAGCGTTCCTGCGTGATTCGACTGCAATAGCTCAGGCTGAAGCGGACGGAGCGAAGATGTCGATGGACTACCAGGATGCTGGTGGCGTTCTCTACTTCAATCACGCTGCCGATTCACCGACGAGTGATGCAACGTTGAGAGAAGCTATTTCCCTGGCCATCGACATTGATGTCCTCAATGACCGAGCGCATGACGGTGATATGCGAGTTGCCAAGTCGGTTGTTGTTCCGGGCTCGCCCTACTACTCGGATGCCGTGTTGGAAGGCGCAACAGACGCCGCCCGGGCAGCTGAGTTGGTAGCTGAGAGCGGCTTTAGCGGAACCCTCCGTCTTCTCTGTGGAAACAGGGGAGCGGCAGTCGAAATCGGTTTGGCCACTGAGGCGATGTTGGAAGCTGTTGGGCTTGATGTTGAAATCAACGCGCAGGGAACGAGCGCGGGGATTGCTGAGATGATTGCCGGCAACTACGACGTGAACTGTGGCGGCTGGAACGCTGGTGGAGCGACTGCGATCAGTTCGTATGTTCGTAATCTCCAGAGCACGAGCCCGTCGAACCGAATGAGTTATGAGAGCGCGGAGATGGACAGTTTGCTCTCAGCCGCTCTTTCCGCCGACAAGGCTGATGTATCGGCAGCACTCGCGGCGATCAACAACCTGATCGTCACCGAGTGGGTGTCTGTGCCTTACGGGGCCCTTCCCGAAGGGATTGTCATTGCAGACAACCTGGAAGGGGTGAAGCAGACGACGTCGACGATCTTCCTGTTCGACGACGCTTACTTCACCTCGGGCGGCCAAGCGGCGCCGGTGAGTGCGTTGGGGACTCCGGCGGAGGTGACTCCTGCCTGTGATGCCACTGTTCCGGGTTCTGAGATCGTATACGGGCCCTTTTACGCGGGCCGTGGCTTCGATCCGCCCTATTCGAGTGGTGCTCTTGTCGGTGGTACCGAGTTGGCTGCGGTCTACGACACCCTTATTCGCTACAACCCGGAAACCGCAGGCTTTGAGCCGCAGTTGGCGCGGGACATGACGGTTAACGAGGACTTCACCGTCTGGACGTTGCACCTGAGGGACGGCATCACCTACGACGACGGCACGCCTCTGGACGCCGACATGGTTGTTGCCAATCACGAGCGGTTCTTCACCCCGACTTCTGAAGACCGGCGCATAATCAACACTTCGCCGGCTTTCCTCCAGTTCATTGAGGAAACGAAGGTGATTGACTCATTGACGGTCGAGTACCACTTGATTCAGCCGTGGGCGACCTTCCCGTTCGTCCTTAGTGACGAGCCGGGCTTTATCATCAACGTCAACGCCGTTGGCGATGACCCCGAAGCGTTCAACGCCCTGCCGCCAGCGCACGCGGGTGTCGGTGCCTACACCGTGGAGAAGAACACGCCTGGTGAGGAGATCGTCTTCAAGGCCCGTGACAACTATTGGGGTGGACCGGTTTGCGTCGAAACGTTGCGTTTCAACATGGCAGCCGCGAGTGCCCTGATTGGCGCCACCGGCGCTTATGAAGCATTCCAGAACGGTGACCTGACGACAGCGTTCCTGCGTGATTCGACTGCAATAGCTCAGGCTGAAGCGGACGGAGCGAAGATGTCGATGGACTACCAGGATGCTGGTGGCGTTCTCTACTTCAATCACGCTGCCGATTCACCGACGAGTGATGCAACGTTGAGAGAAGCTATTTCCCTGGCCATCGACATTGATGTCCTCAATGACCGAGCGCATGACGGTGATATGCGAGTTGCCAAGTCGGTTGTTGTTCCGGGCTCGCCCTACTACTCGGATGCCGTGTTGGAAGGCGCAACAGACGCCGCCCGGGCAGCTGAGTTGGTAGCTGAGAGCGGCTTTAGCGGAACCCTCCGTCTTCTCTGTGGAAACAGGGGAGCGGCAGTCGAAATCGGTTTGGCCACTGAGGCGATGTTGGAAGCTGTTGGGCTTGATGTTGAAATCAACGCGCAGGGAACGAGCGCGGGGATTGCTGAGATGATTGCCGGCAACTACGACGTGAACTGTGGCGGCTGGAACGCTGGTGGAGCGACTGCGATCAGTTCGTATGTTCGTAATCTCCAGAGCACGAGCCCGTCGAACCGAATGAGTTATGAGAGCGCGGAGATGGACAGTTTGCTCTCAGCCGCTCTTTCCGCCGACAAGGCTGATGTATCGGCAGCACTCGCGGCGATCAACAACCTGATCGTCACCGAGTGGGTGTCTGTGCCTTACGGGGCCCTTCCCGAAGGGATTGTCATTGCAGACAACCTGGAAGGGGTGAAGCAGACGACGTCGACGATCTTCCTGTTCGACGACGCTTACTTCACGGAATAAAGCTTGAGAAAAGAGGGTGGCCCCGCCTTGTGCGGGGTCACCCTTCTTTTTGAGATGAGGGTCTAAATGCTCCGGACGATTGCTCCCAAGATTCTGCATCTCGTTCCGGTTCTCTTCGTGGTTTCGCTGGGAACGTTTCTGTTGCTGGAATTGGTTCCCGGTGATCCGGCGATCGCATTCCTAGGCGAAGAGGCCACGCCGGCCGAAGTCGAGATTGTCCAGCTCCAACTCGGCTTGGATAAACCACTCGTAGAGCGCTACTTCGTTTGGCTCGGTGATGCGGTAACGGGGGATCTTGGTACCTCGTTGATGTTCCCACAGAGCACCGTGACGGACTTGGTGCAACAGGCGATGCCGCTCACGCTGCAACTAGCTGTGATGGCTTTGACAATGTCACTGTTGCTTGCGATCCCTCTGGCGATGTGGACCGCCTACCGAGAAGGTACAACGGTCGACCGCGTGTCAGGGGCTGGAGCCGCGGTGATCATTTCGCTTCCCCCGTTCTTAGCCGCGCTGATCTTGATCTACTTCTTTGTTTTCAATCCGACTTTACCGAAGCACCTCCTCTTTGTCGTTGGTTTAGTGGGGACACTGGCTTTACTTGTGAAGTCAGTGCAGGCGGGAGGAAAGGAACTTCGGCCTGAACGAGCGAGAAGACTTGTCGGAGCGATTTTGCTCCTGCTGTTCACCCTCTGGGCTTTGAACAAGTGGCCCACCTGGCCAAGGATCGGCTTTTCCAGACTCACTTCGGGCAATGGCTTTGGTGAAAATCTTCGGCACATTTTCCTGCCGGTATTTGTGCTTGGGATGACTGAAGTCGCCATCTTCAGCCGGTTACTAAGGACCGATCTGATTGCGACCCTTAGCGAAGACTTCATCCTTTCCGCACGTGCGAAGGGGATTCCGACCTGGCGGATCTTGATGCAAGATGCTCTTCGTCCGTCCTCCTTCTCACTGATCACGCTTGCGGGTGTGGGGCTCGGGAGGCTCATCGGCGGAACCGTGATTATCGAAACAATATTCGGTATTCAGGGGATGGGCCGGATGGTCGCTGGCAATATCACCACCAACGACTTCCCCATCGTCCAAGGTGGCGTATTGGTTATTGCCACTGTTTATGTGTTACTGAATCTCTTCGTAGACGTTGCCTACAGTTACCTTGATCCTAGGATTCGCCGTGGCAGCAACTGATTCTCACCCGCCTCAGGGGACCATGGCCCTCGGTGCTAGAGCCGTTCGGCTGGGAAGACACGTGGCGAATCACAATGCCGTCATCCTTTTGCTCCCGTTGGGAGTAGGAATCCTTCTGGCCGGTGCTGCCGATTCTTCGCTGTCCGACCGTCTCCGTTGGCTCATGGCCCTCGTTGGTTGGGCCGCAGCATTCTTAGGGTTCCGAGCTATTGGTCGGCTCAAGTGGGGGAATAGCTTCGACCCCGGACTGTGGCTTGCCGTTGGATGGGTTGCGATAGTGGTCCTTGCTGCGGTGTTCGCCGACTTCCTTCCACTTGCCGAAGCAGTCGATACCGTCAAGGCCCTCACCGAACCGTCTCGCAAGCGTCCGGAACTCTTTTCACGACATCCGCTTGGGACCGACAACCAGGGACTCGACATCCTTGGTGGTGTGATCTACGGCGCTCGAATATCTCTTCAAGTGAGCCTTCTCGCGGTCACCGTTGGGATTCTCGTCGGGGGGATCGCGGGGACAGTGGCTGGGTACTTCCGAGGTATCCCGGACATGATTTTCGGTTTTATCACCGACTCCCTTCTGGCATTTCCGCCTCTGGTCCTTTTACTGGCTGTTGTAGCGGCCATCAACCCGACGGTTTGGACGATCTCGCTCGCACTAGCGCTATTGGGAATTCCCACGATGGGTCGCCTCGCTAGGGCAAACACCCTGACCTTTGCTCAGCGCGAGTTTGTATTGGCGGCACGTTCGCTGGGGGCATCGCGCCGCCGCGTCATCTTCAGGGAACTCATCCCCAACGTCGTACGCCCGCTGCTCTCCTACGCCTTCCTGATCGTGGCCGTCCTCATCGTCGCTGAAGCCTCGCTTAGTTTCCTGAATGTCGGCATCTCACGACCAACGCCGACTTGGGGAAACATGATCGCGGCAGGCGAAAGCAAAGTGAAGGAGCATCCCCATATGGTGTTTGTCCCTGGCATCGTTATGTTCGTGACGGTCTATTCGATCAACCGGATTGGTGATGCGGCCCGCCGACGCTGGGACCCACGCGAGGCGTCGCTCTAATGGCTGACACTCAGACCCTGCATACCGGCATGGCGGGAGACAAAGCTCCGCTGCTCGAGGTGGAAGGCCTAAAGACTTATTTCCGCACGAGCCGTGGAATTTTGAAGGCGGTCGACGGCATCTCGTTCACAATCGACGCAGGGAAGACACTCGGAATTGTTGGGGAGTCAGGATCGGGGAAGTCCGTCACCGTCCGTTCGATAATGAACCTCCTCCCCCCAGCGGTCACAATCAACGCCGGTGGATCCGTTCTGCACAAAGGCCAGAGCATCCGATCGCTCGGAAAGGCACAGGCAAAGCACTTCTGGGGCGTGGAGATGGCAATGGTCTTTCAGGATCCAATGACCTCCCTGAACCCGGTGATGCGTATTGGTCGCCAGATTTCTGCTGGGCTCAGGTTTCACCTAGGGCTGAGTCGCCGTGAAGCTCGCCAAAGGTCACTTGAACTTCTTGACGTAGTGGGCGTCCCGGAGGCTGAACGGCGATTGGATGAATACCCACACCAGTTGTCGGGTGGGATGAGGCAACGAGTGACCATCGCGATTGCGTTGGCTTGCCAGCCTGGTCTTCTAATCGCTGACGAACCTACGACTGCGCTCGATGTCACAGTACAAAAGCAGATCCTGGACCTGCTCGGACATCTCCAAGAAGAGCAGGGAATGGGAATGATCCTCATCACTCATGACCTGGGCGTTGTGGCAGGCCGCACCGAGGAAGTCGCAGTCATGTACGCAGGGCGGATCGTCGAGTTTGCCGATACTCAGACTCTTTTCGCCGACATGAGGCACCCATATACCGAAGCATTATTTGAGTCCATCCCGAAGATCGAACATCCCAGCCACACGCGTTTGAGGGCGATCGCTGGTCGCCCCCCCGATCTGGTGGACACGCCTGGACACTGTGCCTTCGCCGCTCGCTGCCGTTATGCACAACCGCGGTGTCTTGAAGAAGCGCCACAACTGCGCCACTCTGACGACCCCGGACATAGTTTTGCCTGTTACTTCCCGGTCGGTACACCAGAGGGCGAAGAGGCGCTTGCTGTGAACATTGCTCGTGGGGCGACTTCGGCAGGACTCTTGCTTGGTGACCATGACGCGAAGGTCGCGGGCTGATGGCCGGCACCGGGAATGCTCATCTGCGTCCAGATGACCAAGCGCTGCTGCGAGTGGAGGATCTTGTCGTGGAGTTCCCACTCGGGCGTGGGAAGAAGGTCCACGCGGTCTCTGGCATCAGTCTTGATGTTCTGCCAGGCGAGACACTTGGTCTGGTGGGGGAGTCGGGATGCGGTAAGTCGACCACTGCTCGGGCGATGATGAGTCTTCCCCGGCCAACTTCAGGCTCAGTGACGTTCGATGGCCTCTGCCTCACCGAACTAGATGGAGAAGCTCTACGACGAACTCGGACCCAACTGCAGATGATCTTCCAGGATCCGATTTCTTCGCTCAACCCGACTAGAAAGGTCTCCGACATTGTCCGGGAGGGCCTAACCATATGGGGGCGCCGAGGCAGCGGCGATTCGGACGATCAGGTGAATAGCGTTCTTGAGAGCGTTGGTCTTGATCCAGCCGTTGTCGGGGACCGCCGTCCACAGCAGTTTTCAGGTGGGCAATGTCAGAGGATCTGCATTGCGCGGGCTCTGCTTCTTGACCCGAAGGTCATCATCTGCGATGAACCAGTCTCTGCTCTCGATGTCTCGGTGCAGGCGCAGATTCTGAACTTGCTCCAAGACATGAAGGAGCGGTACGGGCTGACTTTAGTTTTCATCGCGCACGATCTCGCCGTAGTCAAGAACGTCAGTGATCGCGTTTGTGTTATGTATCTCGGCAAGATCTGCGAGGTGGCCCCCCCGGACGCTCTCTACGAAGCGCCCTATCACCCCTATACGCACGCCTTGTTGGTGTCGATACCGCAGCCCGATCCCCGGATTCCGATTACCAGCGAAGCCTTGCAAGGAGATCTTCCATCACCGGTCGACCCTCCTTCCGGCTGTCGTTTTCGTACTAGGTGCACTAGGGCGCAAGACCGCTGCGTAGTCGAAGAACCAGAGATCCGTGAAGTCGATACCGGACGGTTCGTGGCCTGCCATTTCCCCCTTGAGCCCGGTGAAGTGCCAGTGACTTGGATCCCGACTCCGGTGGCTGAAGGAACAGGCTGAACAATCAGCGACTGATGTGGTTAGGTGCTTTCATGCACCAAACCTGTGTCGACCGGGGAAATCGAGGAGATTCTTGAAGTGGACTGCTTTGCGTTCTCGTAACGATTCGCTGTCTTTGCGCTCAGCATCAGTCGGAGCATGGGTTATCACGATCGTCGCAGTGAGCATGTCGTGAATGGAGCGGCGGCGGCGGTCGAAGACGGCTGGGATGCCGGTGCCGACGAGGAGCAGAAATCCAAGCCATGGGATTGTCGTGAACAACAGAGGAAAAGGAAGTCCCGGAAGGAGCCAGCGTAGCGACGATCGAAATGGACCTGGAGAAGCGCCGTTTGCCAATGTGACGACTTTGCAACGTGTCAGGAGCTTCCCTGGGGTCTGGCCTCCCCCCCAAGTGTGAAATGAGACCTCGTATACGAGATGGAGAAAGAGAAACGCAACGGTTGCTGCGAATCCGTTTCCCCAGGGCTCTGGAGCAATTGAATCCGAGATGTCATCCATAAACCACAGAATCTGGGATACCACCAGTGCGAGGAGCAGGAAAAAGGTCGCGGCTATGTCGAATGCTCGTGCCGTCAATCGACGCCAGATCGGACAAGTATCCGACGACAGTCGATCTGGAGGGTTGGGGCTCGAAGCGATGCGCACAGTTTCTGTTTCTCTTGAGGTGTTGTCTATCCGAGGACCACGGTTCACCGAAGGGTTCTCTGTGGCGTTCCTGTCTGGCTCGCAGTCGTTGTCAGGTAGCCTTCCCGTACCGGCGAACGGCTGAGGAGTTGTCGCTGGACACGGTTTCCCACCGTGCGATCTGCCCTCGCTTCGGCGGGGGTTTTTCGCGTGTTGCATGAGGACCGGCGCCCGACGCCAACACAGCGATCTACCCGTGGGGCCAGATCCCTTGACGGCCTCGGTGAGGCGTCTCATGGAGTGGGTTTAGGTGGTCTCGATATAAAGGAACGACCGGCCTCAGGCGGTGACGGACCCCCGGTCGGGAAGTGGGCCCGGGTTGACGCGCTCTCCCGGCGTGAACGCCACCGGCAGGTGCTTGATGCCGGCTATGAAGTTGGACCGCAACCGGTCAGGCTCGCCGGTCGCGCGGATGTCAGGCAACCGGCGGCAGATCTCGTCGAACACGAGATTCAATTCCATACGTGCGAGGTTGGCGCCGAGGCAGAAGTGGGCGCCGCCGCCGCCGAAGCCGACGTGGTGGTTCGGGGAACGAGTGACGTCGAAGCGGTCTGGATCGACGAACTCCCGTTCGTCCCGGTTGGCGGAGATATGCCACATCACCACCTTGTCGCCCTTGCGGATGGGTTGGCCGCCGATCTCGGTGTCCTCCGTGGCGGTCCGCCGGAAGTGCATGACCGGCGAGCCGTACCTGACGATCTCGTCCACCGCTGTCGGCAACAACTCCTGGCGGTTCTCCTTGAGCAACTCGAACTGATCGGGGTTGGACATCAGGGCCCACATGCCGTGCGCCGTGGCGTTGCGGGTGGTCTCGTTGCCGGCCACGGCCAGCAAAAGCATGAAGGCGTCGAACTCGAACTCGTTGAGTTGGGTCAGGCCGCCCTCACCGTCATCGATCTCGGCGTTGATGAGAGCGGTCACGATGTCGTCGCGGGGGTCTTCGCGCCTCTGGGCCGCCAGGGCGTTCGAGTACGCAAACAACTCGATCGCCGCCGCCCGGTTGTCGTCAGTCTGGTATTCGGGGTCGTCGATCCCGATCATCTGGTTCGACCACTTGAAGAGCTTCTGGCGGTCCTCCTGGGGAACGCCCATGATCTCGGCAATGGCCTGAAGTGGCAGTTCCGAGGCCAGGTCGACCACGAAGTCGCATTCGCCACGTTCGACAACCTCGTCGACGACCAGGATGGTCCGGTGCCGCAGGTACGTCTCGATGAGGCCGATCATCCTCGGTGTGAAACCCTTGCTGACGAGCCGTCGGTAGCGGGTGTGGCGGGGTGGATCGGTCATGATCATCATGACCCCGCGGGTGTCCATGCCTGAACCGTCGCTAGGTGCTTCCATATCGAAGATGCTGACGCCACTCACCTCGGAGGAGAAGAGCTCTGGTTGACGGTTCACCTCGACGAGGTCCGCATGCCGTACCACGTTCCAGAACCCGTTCCCTTCGGGCTCCTCGTGCCAGTGCACCGGCGACTCTCGTCTGAGCACGTCGAACATGGCGAAGTGCTCCTGGTCGCGAAAGCGGTCTAGGTCCAACAGGTCGATGTCGTTGAGTTCCACGGGTCCCTCTGTCTGGACTGATTGGATGACTCGGGTCACGGCCCGAGGCCCTGATCGTAGGAGGGGAGATCCGACCCGTCCCAACCCGGGTTCGTCGGCGTCAGCTTCTGAAAGGGCCGATGTAGCCGTCGACCGGGCGCCTGGACGATGATGTGAGTCGTCCAACAGGAAGAGTGTCACCATGGCCGAGGCCGTCATCGTTGAAGCGCTACGGACACCGATCGGGCGGGGCCGGGAAGGCACCGGCGACCTGAGCGGCTTCCACGCCACCCAGCTACTGGGAGCCCTCCAGAGGGGCATCGTCGATCGGGCCGGCCTGGAGCCGGCCGAGGTCGAGCAGGTCATCGGAGGGTGCGTGACCCAGGCCGGCGAACAGGCCAGCAACGTGACTCGCCACGCCTGGCTGACTGCTGGTGACGACTACACCACGGGGGCCACCACAATCGACTCCCAGTGCGGATCCGGCCAACAGGCCAACAACCTGATCCACGCCCTGATCACATCGGGCACCATCGACGTGGGGCTGGCGTGCGGGGTCGAGTTGATGAGCCATGTGGGCCTCGGCGCCAACGTCGCCAACGGCCCGGGGTCCTCGAAGCCGGACGACTTCCCGTGGGACAGTCCCAACCAGTTCGAAGCCGCCGAGCGGATCGCCACCAACCGGGGGGTCACACGGGAGGCGGTCGATGCATGGGGACTGCGCTCCCAGGAGCGGGCGGCCCTCGCAGCCAGGGAAGGCCACTTCGAGCGGGAGATCCTCCCGGTGGACGTCCCAGTCCTCGACGACAACGGTGCCCGCACCACCGAGACCCGGCGTGTCGCAGCCGATCAGGGGATTCGGGAGTCCACCGCCGAGGGCCTGGCCCGCCTCGATCCTGTGATGGCCGACGGGATCCACACGGCCGGAAACTCGTCGCAGATCTCCGACGGTGCTGCCGGTCTGCTGTGGATGACTGCCGAACAGGCCGCCGCCCGCGGCCTCAAGCCCCGAGCCCGCATGGTGGCCAACGTGGTGGTGGGCACCGACCCCTACTACCTCCTCGACGGCCCGGTCGACGCCACGGCACGACTCCTCGCCAGGAGCGGGATGCAGTTGTCCGACATCGACCTCTTCGAATGCAACGAGGCGTTTGCCGCCGTGGTGCTCTCCTGGCTGGGCCAGTATCCCGAGATCGATCCGGAGAACGTGAACGTGAATGGGGGTGCCATCGCCCTGGGCCACCCGGTGGGGGCCACCGGCTCGCGACTCCTGGTGACGGCACTGCACGAATTGGAGCGGCGTGACGCCTCGACGGCGATGGTCACCATGTGTTGCGGCGGGGCGATCGGCACGGCAACGGTCATCGAACGGATCTGACGATGGGGCTCCTCGACGGCCGGGTCGCCATTGTCACCGGTGCGGGTCGTGGCCTGGGCCGGGTCGAAGCCCTCGAGTTGGCCCGCCATGGTGCCGCGGTGGTCGTCAACGACCTCGGCACGACGCTGGTCGGCACAGGTCACGATGCTTCGCCGGCCGAGGATGTCGTGGCCGAGGTCACTGCGATGGGCGGCCGGGCTGTGGCCCACTTCGGCGACGTGGCGGACTGGGAGCAGTCAGGCGACCTGGTCCGAACGGCTGTCGACGAGTTTGGTTCTCTCGACATTGTCGTCAACAACGCCGGATTCATCCGAGACTCGATGCTCCAGAAGATGGAGGAATCGGACTTCGACGACGTGGTCAGGGTGCACCTCAAGGGCCACTTCTGCACCATCCGCCACACGCTGGCCCACTGGCGCGAGCAGTGGAAGGCTGGGGGTGGGGAACCCCTTGGTGGCCGACTCATCAGTACCTCCTCGGAGGCGGCGCTGATCGGTGCCTTGGGGAGCGGCAACTACAGCGCCGCCAAGGCCGGGATCACCGCCCTGACCGTCTCGGCCGCCCGTGAGGTGCTCCGGTTCGGGTGCACGGCCAACGTGCTGGTACCCCGGGCTCGTACCCGGATGATTATGGGCGGTCCGGCAGCAAAAAGCTTTGAGCAGCCCGAGCATGGGTTCGACACCTTCGCCCCGGAGCACGTGGCGCCCCTGGTGGCCTGGCTTGCCTCCCCGTTGGCCGAACGGGTCTCCGGCCAGGTGCTTCAGGTCTGGGGCGGCGAGGTCACGGTCTACGAACGGCCCCGTCGGGCATTCGAGGCCACGCACGAGGGCGACTGGACGCTCGAGACCCTCGATGACCACCTGAGGCCGTTCTTCGCCGACAAGGAGCCGGTCGTCGACGGCTTCGGCCTCTAGTCCTGCCTGTTCGGCCCTCAGGAGGCTCCGTCGGCGATTGTCGAGCCGAGCCGGGCCAGGTGGGTTCCTGCCCCGCCCAGGCTGTCGGCCAGTTGGAGCACCCAGAGGAAGTAGCGGTGTGCCGGGTGGCTGATGTCGGCCCCGGTTCCACCGTGCAGGTGCTGGGTTGTGAGCACGACCCGCTGGCCGGCTGCGGCCGCCCACCACTTGGCCGTCGGCACGGCCTGCGAGATGTCGAGGCCGTTGTCGAGTCGCCACGCTGCCTGCTGGAGGGTGACCCGGATGCCGTCGGTGTCGATCGCCGCGTCGGCGGCCTGGAGGGCAACCCCTTGGTTGGTGGACAACGGTCGGCCGAACTGTTCGCGCTCGGACACATGGGCAGCCGCCATGGCCAGGGCCTCTTCGCAGCAGCCCAGCACCATGGCGCAGGTCCCGACCAGGGCCCGGTCCAGCACTGACCGGGTGATTTCGTCGCCGTCGCCCTCGAGGAGATCGTCGGGACCGACCGCCACGTGGTCGAACTCGAGCGTTCCCTGGATCTCCCGGCTGGTCGTCTCGGCGAGGGTGACGGTCAGACCTTCGGCATCGAGTGGAACGACGGCCACACGGTGGCCGTCGGTGTCGACTGGCACGACTACGGCTTCGGCCACACCGGCGGCGGGCACGGCCACTTTCGTCCCGCTGACCCGCCAGCCCGCCCCGTCGGCCACACCGGTCAGGGGCTGCGAGTGGTCTGCCCCGGCCGGGTCCGTCCACGCCCCGGTCAGGATTCGGCTGCCTTCGGTTACGCCCTCCAACCATCGGGCCCGCTGCGCGTCGGAACCGTGGGCGGCGATTGCCCACGCACCGAGTTCCGTTACGGCCAGTAGTGGAACCGGGGCCACCCGTCGGCCCTGCTGTTCGAGGACAAGGCTGGCTTCGACCATGCTGAGGCCGAGGCCCCCGTCGCGTTCGGGGAGTGCTACGCCGACGAGGCCCGCTTCGGCCAGGGCCATCCAGAGGCTGCGGTCGAAGCGGTCGTCGGTGGCTTCCACCTCGGCCACCCGGTCGGCTGAAGCGAGGTCGCCGAAGATCTGGTCGGCCAGGTCGGCCAGTGCCTGCTGGTCAGTGCTCAGGTCGAAGTCCACTGTCGTCCCCGTCGTCCTCAGGCCTGTCGGGTTGTCCGGGTCAGGCCGAGACCCATCCAGGCAACTATTTCTCGCATCACCTCGTTGACCCCACCCCCGAACGTGTTGATTTGAGCGGCCCGGCCGGCCTTTTCCAGTTCGCCCCGCAGCACTGCTCCGGGTTGACCGGCCCTGACCCGACCCTCCGGTCCGACGATGCCGAGTAGGCGTTCGTAGATCCTCACCGCTGCCTCGGTGCCGTAGACCTTCACCGCCGAAGACCGGTCGGCGGTGAGGCGACCCCGCTCCACGTCGAGGGTCATCCGCCAGTTGAGGAGTCGGAGGGCGTCGAGTTCGGCATGGCAGCGGGCCAGGTCCAACTGCACCCAGGGCCGGTCGATGACCCGTCCACCTTCGGTGGCCACGGTGTCGGCCGCCCAGGCCACGGTGTCGTCGTAGAGTCGGAATGCCTGGGCACTGGTGGCGGCCAGGCCGACCCGTTCGTGGTTGAGTTGCGTCGTGATCATCGACCAGCCGTCGTTGACCTCGCCGACCAGGTTGTCGGCCGGTACACGAACGTCGTCGTAGTAGGTGCTCGTCGTCGGCCCGTCGCCCACCGTGATGATGGGCGTCCAGGAAAATCCCTCGGCGTCGGTGGGCACGATCAGCAGTGAAATGCCCCTGTGCTTGCGTGCGTCCGGGTCGGTTCGACAGGCCAACCAGATGTAGTCGGCCTCGTTGGCTCCGCTGGTGAAGATCTTGGATCCGTTTACCACCCATTCGTCGCCGTCACGGACGGCCCGGGTTCGTAGCGAGGCCAGGTCGGTGCCTGCCGTTGGTTCTGAGTAGCCGATGGCGAAGATCACGTCACCGGTGAGAATCCCCGGGAGGAAGCGCTGCTTCTGGGCTTCGCTTCCGAATCGCATGAGGGTCGGTCCGACCGTGTTGAGGGTCACGAACGGCATTGGGCAGTTGGCTCGCTGTGCCTCGTCGAACAGGATGAACTGGTCGGTTTCCGGTCGGCCACCGCCCCCGTATTCGGTGGGCCAACCGAGGCCGAGGATCCCGTCCGATCCGAGTTGCCGGAAGACGGATCGTCGGGCGGCGGATGCCTCATGGCCACCGCGTAGCGCATCCCGGGCGTCTTCGGTCATCAGCCCGGCGAAGTAGGAGCGCAACTCGGCGCGCAATGACTGCTGTTCGGGAGTTTCTGCGAGTTGCACGACCAGCAGTCTGGCCGGGGCGGCACCCGACGGAAACGCCACACCCCGATCGGTGGTCGGGTAGGCGTCGATCCGGGGCCCGTCGCTGTCGGCTCCGACGAGATCAGTTCCCGGCACGGGAGGACGCCGTGCTGGACGTCGTGGGACGGGAGGGCTGCGGCTACGGTCGGGCGTTCTGGGTGGGGTCGGTCGAGAAGCCAGGCGGCCGTTGACGAGGAGCAGGAGCAGGCATGAAGTTCCAACTCGCGATCAACCTCGAGCGTATGGACGACAGTGCCGACATGGACGTGGTCGCCGCACACACACTCGAAATGGTCCAGATGGCGGAGGCCGGCGGGTTCACCATCGTCTGGGCAGCCGAGCACCACGCCCTCGAGATGACGATCGCCCCGAACCCGTTCCAGATCCTGACGTGGTGGGCTGGCCACACCGACCGCATCCGGCTCGGAACGGCGGTGGCGGTCGCCGCCTATTGGCATCCGATCAACCTTGCCAGCGAGGCTGCGTTCCTCGACCTGGTCAGCAGCGGCCGCCTCGAGTTCGGCATCGGTTCGGGGGCGTACCAACGCGAGTTCGACCGCATGGCACCCGGGCTCAAGCAGACCGACGCCTGGCGGTACATGCAGGAGATGGTGCCGGTGCTCAAGGCCCTCTGGGCCGGCGACTACGCACATGATGGCGAGTTCTGGTCGTTTCCGACCTCGACGTCGGTGCCCAAGCCCGTCCAGAAGCCGCATCCGCCGTTCTGGGTGGCGGCACGGTCGCCGATCACGTACGACTACGCGGTCAAGAACGGCTGCAACGTCCTGTCATGGCCCTTCGCACGGTCGTTTGCCGAGGCGGAGCTCTACAAGTCGCAACTCGACGACGCCGTGGCAGCCAACCCCGGTTGCGACCGTCCCACGTTCGCCGTCATGCGCCACACCGCCGTCTACGACTCCGCCGACGACTGGATGGTCCCCGTCGAGGCCGCCCAACGGCAGCTCAGCCAGTTCGAGAACCTGTTCAAGAACCTCGGAGACGTCGAGAACGGCTTCCCGCGGGCCATTCCGCTCGACCAGGTCGCCAACAGCGACGACTACGAGCCGGCCACGTTGAGCGAGAACCTCATGTTCGGCACCCCCGACGAAGTGATCGCAAAGTTGCGCCGCTACGAAGCGCTCGGTGTAGACGAGTTCATCTACTACGCCAGCCTCGGCCTCGGCCTGCCCGAACAGAAGCGCTCCATGGAACTCTTCTGCAACGAGGTCATCCCCGCCTTCGCCTGAGGCAGGCAGCGACCGGGTGCGATCGCCTCCTACGAAGTTGAACCCGCCGGTTCGACGACAAACGAACGCCGCAACACCACCGCCACGACAGCGACCACCAGCGGCAACAGCGTGAACCACAGGCTGGCGCTCCGGTAACCACCGAAGACGCCACTGCCGACCGAGAACGTCAGGGCGCCCATTGCTGACGCCAGAACACCGATGAGGCCGAGCGTTCCCGAAATGGAGCCGATGTGCCCCACTCCGAAGAGCGCCGGGAGCAGGGAACTCTGTACGGCAGCGCCGCTTCCCATGCACAGCCCCAGCACCACCGAGTAGAGGAGCACGGCGGAGAAGGTCGTCGAAGTGCCACCGAGAAACGTCGTGGTGGACAGGAGTAGTGCCACAGTCGCCGGAAGGAACGGGCGCGCCGCCCGGTCGGCGAGCCATCCGAACGCCAAGCCGCCGATGACGGCGCCGACCGCCTGCGGCAGAAACATGGCGGCGGCCTGCGCGTTCGAGTATCCGATCTCGCCGAGCAGGTTGGTCTGGTGGAACAGCAGGCCGGTGCCGAGTAGGGAATTGGTCGCGACCACCACAGTGAGGGTCCAGAAGGCCAGCGAGCGGAGTGCCATGGCTCGCGTGACGGACGGGCGCGTCGAAGCAACTCGGCCATCCGGGTCCGGGGGAGCGCCGTCCGTCTGCTGTCCCAGGTCGGCGGGCCGGTCCACGAACCCGAACCAGCCGATCGGCCCTACCGTCACGACGATGGCCACAGCGGCGATAAGCCAGGCGTTGCGCCAACCCCATGCGTCGATGGCGAACGCCAACAGGACCGGAACGAAGGCCATCCCGCCAAAGGTCACGGTCATCTTGACGCCGACAGCGAAGCCGCGGCGGCGGTCGAACCAGTGCATGACGGCCACGGTCGACGTGAGGCTCAGGGCCCCCTGGCCGAGCAGTCGAATGCCGAAGAACCCGACCGCCAACCACACCACGCCCCGAACCTGCGACATGTGGGCGAGGACGATTGCGAACGCGAACCCGAAGGTCGTCGACGCCCGTCGCACGCCGACCTCGTCGACCCAGCGGCCGATCCGGGGCTGGAACGTCGACGAGGCCAGGGTTCCCACGAGATAGGCGGTGGCGATGGCCGAATCGGAGAGCCGGAGCCCGTCGGACAGGTGCTGTCGGAACACCGAGACCCCGATCGACTGCCCGGGTCCGGTAAGCACGCCGATGAGGCTGGCCAACCCGACCATCCACCAGCCGTAGAAGCCGTCAGGCGAACGTCGAGTTGGTCGGCCACCGGAAGGATCAGTCACCGCTGGACGCTACCCAGCAACGTGCGGTTGGCGCCCGACGACCGGCAGCGGCCACACTGCTGGTCCACTGTTGGTCAACGGTAGGGAAGTGTTGATGCGAGCCGCACTCCACGAAGGACGGGACCGCCTCCTCCTCGTCGACGACGTCGAGGTCGAAGAGCCCAGGGTCGACGAGGTTCTTGTGCGTGTGTCGCACTGCGGCATCTGCCACTCGGACCTGTCGTTCGTGGATGCCGGGCTGGGGTCCGACGAGCCGATCGTCCTCGGGCACGAGGCGGCGGGAACCGTGGCCGCGGTCGGCTCGACGGTGACGACCGTGGCGGTCGGCGACCGGGTGATGCTCACGCCGCTGGCGCCATGCGGGCACTGCTACTGGTGCTCCCGGGGCGAGCCGACGGCCTGTGCCGAGGCGCAGTCGTTCCTCGGAGGGACGCGACCCGACGGCACCTCGCCGTTCTCCCGTTCCGGCCGGATGGTAAGGCGGGGCGTGGGCGTCGGGGGCTTCAGCGAGTTCACGGTCGTGAGCGAGACCGGCGTCGTCCGGCTCGATCCGGACACACCGCTCGAGATCGCCTGCGTGATCGGTTGCGCCGTCCAGACGGGGGTGGGCGCCGTCGTGAATACGGCACAGGTGGAACCCGGGGCGACGGTGCTGGTGACCGGCCTTGGCGGCATCGGGATCTCGGTCGTGCAAGGGGCCCGACTGGCCGGCGCAGGGCAGGTCATCGTGTCCGATCCGGTGGCGGGCCGACGCGACGCTGCCCTGCACTTCGGCGCCACGCTCACCGTCGACCCGATGGAGGACGACGTGGTTGCCCGGGCGCTGGAGGCCACGGATGGCATCGGAGTCGACTACGCCTTCGAGGCGGCCGGAATCGCCGCCCTCGTGTCGACCTGTCTCGACGCCACCCGCCGTCGGGGCACGACGGTGGTCGTGGGCGTCGACGTGTCCATGGCGACCACCGAGTTCCTCCCGGTGCTGCTCGCCACGCAGGGCAAGCGCATCATCGGGACACTGCTGGGCGACTGCCACCCGCAGCGGGACATCCCAATGCTGCTCGCCGCCTGGCGGGCGGGCCGACTTGACCTCGAGTCGATGATCAGCCACCGGCTGGACCTGTCCGAGGCCAACGAGGGCCTCGACCGGCTCCGCCGGGCCGACGGCATCCGCACCGTCCTGGAGGTGGGTGGATCGTGAACGCCGCTCGCACGTGGCAGGGCGATGTCGTGTCACTGGTCGAGGCCTTCCGGAGCAGCGAGCGGTCGCCCGTCGACGAGGTCCGGGCGACTCTGGCGGCGATCGAATCCAGCGACCTCAACGCCTTCTCGTTCGTCGATGCCGAGGGTGCCCTCGAACGCGCAGAGGCCGCCGACGTGTCGCTCCCGCTGGGTGGCGTGCCCTTAGGCGTCAAGGAACTCCACCAGGTCGAGGGATGGCCCGACACGCATGCGTCGCTGCTGTTCGCCGACCGCACCGCCCCCGGCGACGGCACGATGGTCGCCCGCCTCAAGGCAGCCGGTGCCAACCTCGTCGGCCTCACGACGGCCAGCGAGTTCGGCGGCCTCAACTGCTCCACGACGAAGCTCAACGGGATTACCCGCAACCCCTGGCGCAGGGATGCGACGCCGGGCGGATCCTCGGGTGGCAGCGCCGCCGCCGTGACCGGAGGCCTCGTACCCATCGCCACCGGCGGCGACGGCGGCGGGTCGATCCGCATCCCAGCGGGGTTCTGCGGCCTCGTCGGCATGAAGGGCACCGCCGGCCGGATCCCCCGCGGTCCCCACACCACGATCGGCCCGATGACCGTTGTATCGGGGTGCCTCGCCCGTTCGGTCCGGGATGCGGCCCGCTGGTACGACGTGTGCGCCGGCTTCGACGCCCGCGACCCCTACAGCCTCCCTGCAGAGGCGGGTTGGGAAGCCGACCTCGGAGCGACCGAACTGGGCGGGCTGCGGGTCGCCATCTCCCCGGACCTCGGGTCGGCGATGCTTGCCGACACGGTCCGTGAACGGGTGCTCGAGGCCGGCCACCGGCTGGTCGAGGCCCTGGGACTCGAACTCGCCGACGTCGAGGTGTCGCTGCCGCGCATCGACTGGGAGTGGGCGATCGCCAACCAGGTCGGGCTCTACCAGGAGTTGGCCGACCTCTGGCCCGACTGCGAGGACCAGATGACGAGGTCGATGGCCTTCGGCGTCCGGATGGGCCTCGAGAGGTTCGACCTCGGGGTCGCCGCCCGTGTCGAGGCCGGCCGGACCGAGGCCAACGAGCGCATGGCGGCGCTGTTCGACCAGGTGGACGTCGTGATCTGTGCCTCGAACCCCGATTTGGCGTTCCCAGCCGAGATCGAGTCGAACACCCGCGTCGCCGGTGAGAAGTCGCCGGCGGGCAACAACGGCGCCCTCACCATCCCGGCCAACGTCTCGGGCAATCCGGCAGTCTCGGTGCCGGCGGGGACGGTCGACGGCCTGCCGGTGGGGCTCCAAGTCATGGGGCGCCAGCACGAGGACCGCATGGTGCTCGACCTCGCCGCCGCCTGGGAGCGGATCGAGCCCTGGCCGCTGGTCGCACCCTGACGGCACGGTCTGCCAACATCGTCGGGTGCAACCGTTCGGGGTGATCGTCGAGGCTGAGGAGGTCGCGGTTCTCGACTTCGTGCTCTGCGACGTGCGCTGGTACCTCGACGGGAATTCGGGGCGTGAGGCCTACGAGGCCGGACACATTCCCGGGGCGGTCTTCGTCGACCTCGACGCTGACGTGACGGCGTCACCGAGCGCTGGGTCCGGCCGCCACCCGCTTCCCCCGGCCGGGGACTTCGCCGACGCACTCGGGGCCCTTGGCATAGGGCCCGACGACGCGGTCGTGGCCTACGACGACAGCGGGGGAATGAGCGCCGGCCGGCTGGTCTGGATGCTGCGCGTCCTCGGCCAGGAGGCAGCGCTGCTCGACGGTGGACTGCAGGCCTGGGACGGGTCGATCGAGTCGGGTTCCACGACCCGACCCGCCGTCGACTGCCCGGTCCGCCCGTGGCCCGACGGCGCCTTCGCAGCTATCGAGGAGGTGGCGAGGCATGCAGGGTCGGGGATCGTCCTCGACGCCCGGAGCCCCGAGAGGTTCAGCGGAGAGGCCGAGCCGGTCGACCCGCGGCCCGGGCATGTCCCCGGGGCCCGCAACGCCCCGTTTACCGCCAACCTCGACGAGGGCCGTTTCCGGTCTCCCGACGAACTCCGGGACCACTACGCGTCGCTCGGCGTCACGGATGCCGCCGACGTGGTCGCCTATTGCGGATCGGGGGTCAGCGCCTGTCACGACCTGTTGGCCATGGAGCATGCCGGCCTGGGCCGTGGGCGCCTCTACGTCGGGTCGTGGTCGCAGTGGAGCGCCACCGACCGGCCCGCCGCCACCGGCGCATAGCGACCGGCTAGACGTATGTGCTGCCCTTCGGGGCGCCCTCGTCCTTGCGGATCATCACGTTGACGAGCGCCGGCTTGCCGGATGCGAACGCCCGCTCCAGCGCCGGTCGAATCTCGTCGGGTCGCTCGCAGTACTCGCCGTGCCCACCGAGCGCCTCGACCACGAGGTCGTAGCGGGTCGGGGCGAGGTCGACGGCGACCTTCCTGTCGGCGCCATAGATGCCGACCTGGGGTCGCAGCATCTGTCCCCATGCGGCGTCGTTGCCCACGATGCCGACGATCGGCAGCCCGAACCGGACCGCCGTGTCGTACTCGAAGCCGTTGAGGCCGAACGCCCCGTCGCCGTAGATGATCAGGACGCGCCGGTCGGGGAACGAGTGCTGCGCCGCCAGGGCGAAGGGCATGCCGACGCCCAACGTGCCGAGTGGTCCCGGATCCATCCAGCAGTTCTCGCGCAGGACCGGTACGACCTTGGAGGCCTGGGCCACGATGTCGCCGCCGTCGCCGATGAGGATCGTGTCCTCGTCGATGAAGTCGCGGATCTCGGCGGCGAAGCGGAGGGGATCGACGGGGCTCTCGTCGGAGGTGAGTTGCGACTCGAGGGCCGCTGCGGCGGCGTCCTCGTCGGCCCGCAGGCCGTCGCTCCATTCGCCGAAGTCGAGGGACAGGCCGGATGCCTCCAACAGGTCGGTCAACTGCTCCAATGCGGCGCCGATGTTGCCGACCACGCCCACGTCGGCGGAACGGTTCTGGCCGATCAGCGTGGCGTCCATGTCGAACTGGACGATCCGGGCACCGGCGGGCACAGCGGCACCGAATCGGAGTCGGAAGTCGAGCGGGGATCCGACCAGCACGAAGACGTCGCATTCCTTCATCGCCTGGCGGCGGGTGCGGTTGAAGAACTGGGGATGGTCGGCGCGCAGCATGCCCCGGCCCATCCCGTTGAGGTAGACCGGGATCCGTGTTGCCTCGGCGAAGCGGGCCAGCGCTGCGCCTCCCTGCGACCACTTGACGCCGGTCCCGCCCAGCAGCACCGGCCGCTCGGCGGTCGCCAGGACGTCGAGTGTGGCCTGCAGGTCGGCGGGGTCGGGGTGGACGGTTGGCGGTGTAGCGCGGATGGTGGGGAAGCGGGTGTCGTCGAGCGAGGCGGGGGCCATGAGGACGTCCATCGGGATCTCGAGGAACGCCGGCCCCGGCACCCCCGAAACTGCGGTGCGCACCGCCATCTCGATGTACTCCGGGATGCGGTCCGTCTGGTAGCAGGCGTCGGCCCACTTGCTGATGGGGCGGATCATCCTGACGTGGTCCATCTCCTGGAGCGAGCCTCGGCGCAGGTTCGAGAACGGCCCCTGGCCACCGATCACGAGGATCGGGCTGTTGGCACGCCAGGCGTTGGCGATGCCGGTCACCCCGTCGGTGACGCCCGGGCCGGCGGTCAGGACGGCGCAGCCGATGCGCCCCGGGTTGAGGCGGCTGTAGGCGTCGGCGGCGTGGACCGCGGCCTGCTCGTGGCGAACGTCGATGACCGGGATGTCCTCGTCGAGGGCTCCGTCGAGGATGGGCATGATGTGGCCGCCGGTCAGCGTGAAGATGGCGCCGACGCCGGCGTCCTTGAGTGCACGTGCGGCGAGCGAACCTCCGTGTGCCATGTCGTTGCCCCTCGTCAGCGCGCCCAGGGGGGAGGGCGCTTGTCGAGGAAGGCTTGCATGCCTTCCCTGGCCTCGTCGCTACGGAAGAGCGACGCCGAGAGTTCGCCCGTCCAGGCGAAGGCCTCGTCGACGGGCATCCCTGGGACCTGTGCCAACAACTGCTTGGCGGCGGCGAGCGCGCCTGGTCCACAGGCCAGGACGTCCGCGACGACGGCATCGACGGCGGCGTCGAGTCCATGGGGCGGGACGGCCTCGTTGATGAGGCCGATCCGGGCCGCCTCGGGGGCGAGGAACCGGTTGCCCCGCAGGAAGGCAGCCCTGGCGTCTGCCGAGCGCATCTTCGGAAGGCAGACGACGGAGATCATCGCCGGGGCGACGCCGACCCGTGTCTCGGTGAAGCCGAACTTGGCGTCGTCGACGGCGATCGAGATGTCCATCGCCGCCGCCAGGCCCATGCCGCCGGCGACGCAGTGTCCGGCGATGCGGCCCACGTAGACCTTCGGCGACGTGGCGAAACGGGAGAACAGCAGCGAGGGGTCGACCGGTCTCCGGTTGGTGCTGCCCGCCCCGGACGAGCGTTCGGACAGGTCGGCGCCGGCGCAGAACACCCGCCCGGAGTTGGTGAGGACGACGACCCTCACCTCGGGGTCGGCGTCGGCCGCATCGAGGGTGTCGTGCAGTTCCCCGACCAGTTGGCCGCTGAGGGCGTTGCGGTTCGCCTCGTCGGTCAGCGTGACCGTGAGGACGCCGTCGGAGAGGTCGGTCAATACGAGTGGCATCAGGATCTCCCGGGGTCGGGTCCGTCGGTGGGTGGGCCGGCGAAGGCCTGTGCCCGGAGCAGCCAGTCGTGCGCCGCTTCGCCCTCGATGTCGAGGTCCGTGTCATCGGCGTGGCGGCGTTGGGTGACGACGAGGCAGAAGTCCTCGGCGTCGCCCCGGACGGCATTCGTGGCATCCTCCGGGCCCCAGGTCCACCCCTCGCCGGAGGGGGCCGCCAACTCGACCCGGACCTCGCCCTCGGGGACGTCCATCCGGCGGTTCACGTAGGACCAACTGCGGGTGATCACCCCCAACTGGGCGACGTGGCGGAGGCGATCGCTGGCCGGCCGGTCCAGTCCGAGCGCATCGACGATGTCCTGGCCGTGGGCCCACACCTCCATGAGTCGGGCGGTGAGGAAGGACTTGGCGCCCATCGACGGTCCGTACCAGATGACCCGGGAGTCGTCGGCGAGCGTGGCCGCGGCGTCGGCGAGCAGGCGACGGTTCGCCCGCCACGCCTCGAACACCCTGGGGGGCGACATCCTCCGGGCACGCCCGAGAGTGAGGTCGTCGATCGCCCCGTCGCCCCCGCCGGCGACGCCCAGGAGGTCGTCGAGCGCCGTACGGAAGCGGTCGGGGTTGGTGATGGCGAGTGCGGCGGTGCCGTCGAAGTAGGTGAGGTGGGCGACCTGGTCGGCCACGCTCCAACGGGGGCTCGACGTGGGCGTCACCCAGGCCTCGTCGTCGACCTCCGCCAGCAGGTCGTCGAGGGTCTGCTGTTCGGCCGCCAAGTCGGTGGCGACCTCGGTGACGTGCATGTTGGGACCTCCGGGGATCAGGCTCGGTGGGCGGTAAGGCCGCTCAGGACGAGGTCGAGGACGGCGTCGGCGGCTTCCTTGGGCGTTGAGCGCAGGGTGGTGAAGACATCGGGTCGTGAGAGGTCGCGGCCCAGCGAAGCCGTCACCTGGGCGACCGCGGCTGTGTCGACGTCGTCGATGTCGCCCCGCTCCACGGCGAGGTCGAGCAGGCGACGGGTGACGGCGACGAGGTAGTCGGAGTGCTGGTCGCTCAGTCGCTGGCCGGCGGGCAGGGTGGCGAGGTCGCGGGCGAAGGCCTCGGTGGTGCCGGCCACGGCCACGTTGGCTGCCTCGAGGTAGTGCCGGATCGCCTCGAGGGGGGCCATGTCGGAGTGGATGGCGTCGCGGGCGGTTCGCCCGACCGACCGCAGGTTGCGGTCGACGACGGCAAGCACCAGTTCGTCCCGGCTGGGGGCGAGCCCGTAGAGGGTGCGCAGCGAGCAGTTCAGCCTGGCGGCCAGGTCGGCCATGGTGAGGTGGGAGAAGCCCTCGTTGAAGAGTTCGACCAGCCGGTCGAGGACGTCCCGCTGCCGGTCCGTCAACTGTCGCTCGCGCTCATGGTTGAGCACGGGGTGGGGAGCCGGGACGTCGCGGAGCAGGTCGAGGAGGTCGACGGTCGCGGTAGCGGAGTTCATGCGGACTCCAGGAGCGACTCGGGGACGTCGACGACGCGTGCCCGCAGCCACTCGCCGAGGCTCTTGGCCTGGCCGTCCTGGCGGGTCGAGGCGGCAACACCCTCGCCGAGGAGCCTGCGGATCACGAAGTTGACCGACAGCAGGTTGGGCAGCAGGTGGCGTTCGATCTCGAGGTCGGCGGCCTCGGGGAGGAGGTGCCGGAGCCGGTCGGTGGTGAGGAAGCCGTCCAGCCACGCCCAGGCCTCGGGGGTGCGGGCGAACACGCCGAGGTTGGCGTCACCCCCCTTGTCACCGGAGCGGGTGCCGACCACTCGGCCGAGCGGAGCGGGGACTGTCGGGCCTGCCGGCACCTCGGACGGTGGTGCCGGCACGGGCTCGACGGCAACATGGCCCTCGGGGGCCGCGGAGTCGACGACGGTGCGGTCTCCTCCCAGGACCACGACGTGCTGGGGCACGAGTCCGGCGGGGACCAGTCCGGCACGGTGGACGCCGAACGCCCGGGCGCCACCGCCGCTGCGGGCGGCGAAGAACCCCGGGATCGAGGCCAGCGCCAACTCGTTCATGGCGTTGGACACGCCACGGCCCACTTTCTGCTCGTCGGCGTCCTTGACTGTGAGGCACCACTGGGCGACGGCCTCCTCGTTCGAGGCGGGGTCGTCCTTGCCCGTGTACACGGTCCGACTGGATACCTCGTCGAAGTCCTCGGGGGCGAGGGGACAGGCCCGCCAGAAGGCGGCCTCGACCAACTCGGCCTTGGCGTCGACGTCGAGGCCGGTCAGGCCGATGGCGAGGTCGCTCCGGTATCCGCCGAGGCGGTTCATCGAGACCTTGAGGGTGGGTGGCGGCGGCTCGCCCCTCGTGTCGCTGATCTGGACCCGGTCGGGCGCCTCCTGCTCGAGGCGGATGGTGTCGAAACGGGCTGTCACGTCGGGGCCGAGGTAGCCGGGGGCGCCGATCTCGTAGAGCAGTTGCGAGGTCACGGTGCCGACGGTGACGGCACCGCCGGTGCCGTCGTGCTTGCCGATCACCGAGGATCCGTCGGCGGCGATGTCGGCCCAGGGGAACCCGGGCCGTTCGAGTCCGGGAATCTCGGTGAAGAACGGGTAGTTGCCCCCGGTGGCCTGCGTGCCGCACTCGATGACGTGCCCGGCAACGACAGCGCCGGCGAGGGCGTCCCAGTCGTCGCGTGCCCAGCCGTGGTGCCAGGCGGCCGGGCCGCAGACCACGGCGGCGTCGGTGGTGCGACCGGTGATCACGATGTCGGCGCCACGGTCGAGCGCTTCGACGATGCCCCAGCAGCCGAAGTAGGCGTTGGCGCTGATGAAGCGACCGGGTTCGGTCAGGGGTTCGCCGGTGACGAGGTCGGGGAGGTCCACGCCGGCGGCGAGGAGGTCGTCGAGGCGCGGGAGCAGGTTGTCGCCGTCGACGTAGGCGATGGTGGGGGAGAGGCCCAGCCTGTCGGCGACCTCGGCGACAGCCTCGGCGCATCCGTCCGGGTCGAGACCGCCGGCGTTGGCCACGACCCGGATGCCCCGGTCGAGGCAGGTGCCCATCACTTGCTCCATCTGTCGTACGAAGCTGCGGGCATAGCCTCCGCCGGGGCGCTTGGCCTGCGTGCGGGCGAGGATCAGCATCGTGAGTTCGGCCAGCCAGTCGCCGGTGAGCACGTCGATCGGGCCGCCTTCGACCATCTCGGCGGCGGCCGAGAGCCGGTCGCCGTAGAAGCCTGAGCAGTTGGCGATGCGGATCGGGTCGCTCACGATGAATCCTCGTCAGGCTCGAGCACCATCAGGGCGGTGCCGTTCTCGACCTGCTGGCCGACAGCCACGAGCACCTCGGTGATCGTGCCGTCCTCCGGGGCGCTGATGTGGTGCTCCATCTTCATGGCCTCCATGACCACGAGTGTCTCACCGGCGGCGACGCGATCGCCCGGTCCGGCGCGAAGTTCGAGGATGACGCCGGGCATCGGGGCGACGAGTCCGCCGTGGACCTCCTCGGTGCCGGGCACGGTGAACCGGGGGGCGATCCCGAACCCGACGGTACCGGACGTCACCTGTACCCAGATCCGCCCATCGGCCCGGGTGACCCGGCTGACCGAGCGTCGGCCGTCGACCTCGGCGTCGATGTCGTGGTCGGACCAGCGGTGGATCAGGGCGGAGGAGGTGCCGTTGACGGTGAAGCCGCCGTCTCGTTCGGCCCGGTAGCAGACCTCGACCTCACCGTCGCCGTGCGTGAGGACGACCCGCTCGTCGGGGAGTCGGGCGTTGCGCCAGACGGCGGGGGCGAATGCCAGGACTCCGGCATCGGCCCGGTTGCGCCCCAGCAGCCAGAGGGCGGCCACGACGGCTGCCCGTCCGACCTGGTCCCGGGAGTGGGGTGCCGAACCGGAGGGGGCGTTGCGTTCGATGAAGTCGGTGGTCGTGTCGCCGGCGAGGAACGCCTCGTGGCGCAGCGTGGCGACGAGGAAGTCGCGGTTGGTGGTGACACCGCCGAGGTGGAGGCGCTCGAGGGCTAGGGCGAGGCGACGGGCGGCCTCCTCGCGGGTGGATCCGTGGGCTACGACCTTGGCGAGCATCGGGTCGAAGTCGACCGTGACCCGGGAGCCCTGCTCGATGCCGCTGTCCCAGCGGACCTCCGGCTCGTCGGCGGGTACGAATGCGTGGAGGGTGCCGGTGGCCGGCAGGAAGCCGTGGTCGGGGTCCTCGGCGTAGAGGCGGGCCTCGATTGCGTGGCCCGTGGACACCACTTCGTCCTGCAACCGCTCCAGGTGCTCGCCGGCGGCCACCCGGAACTGTTCGCGTACGAGGTCGATGCCCGTGACCTCCTCGGTGACGGGGTGCTCCACCTGGAGTCGGGTGTTGGCCTCGAGGAAGAAGAACTCGCCGGTCTCATCGTCGACGAGGAACTCCACGGTGCCGGCCGACCGGTAGCCGATGCCTTCGGCCAGTCGGAGCGCTGCCTCCCCCAGGGTGGACCGGAGGGCTTCGTCGGCGAAGGGCGACGGCGACTCCTCGACGACCTTCTGGTGGCGGCGCTGGATTGAGCACTCGCGTTCGCCGAGGTGGATGAGCCCGCCGTGGGCGTCGCCGAGGACCTGGACCTCGAGGTGGCGGGAGCGTGCGACGTAGCGTTCGAGGAAGACCCGACTGTCGCCGAAGGCCCCCAGGGCCTCCCGCTGGGCCGAGGCCACCGCCTCGTCGAGGTGGGCGGCTGATTCGACCAGGTGCATGCCCTTTCCGCCACCGCCGGCCACCGCCTTCACGAGGAGTGGGTAGCCGACGGACCCGGCGTCGGTCGGGTCGTCCGAGGAGGGGAGGGTGGGTACCCCGGCGGTATCGGCCGCCGCCTTGGCCGCCAACTTGTCACCCATGGAGCGGACCACATCGGCCGGAGGACCGACCCATACGAGTCCGGCAGCCTCGACGGCCTCGACGAAGTCGGCGTTCTCGGCGAGGAAGCCGTAGCCCGGGTGGATCGCGTCGGCGCCGGTGGCGAGGGCGGCGGCGATGATCGCCGCCCCGTCGAGGTAGCCGTCGGGCAGGCGGACGGCGTCGTCCGCCTCGGCCACGAACGGGGCGTCGGCGTCGGCGTCGACGAACACGGCGACGCAGCGCAAGCCCATGCCCCGGGCGGTGCGGAACACCCGTCGGACGATCTCTCCCCGGTTGGCGACGAGCACCGAAGCGAGGTTCACAGGCGGAACACCCCGTAGTCGGTGGTGCCCTCGATGGCCCGGTTACGGACGACGGACAGGCACAGGCCCAGCACCGTGCGGGTGTCGCGCGGATCGATGATGCCGTCGTCGCTGATCGCACCCGAGGCGACCAGGGCCAGGGAGTCGGCTTCCTGTCTTTCCTCGACCATGCGGACGATCTCGGCGTCGGCCTCCTCGTCGAACTCGAGCCCCTTGCGGGCGGCCTGGCCGCGGCGCACCAGCGACATCACGCCGGCGATCTGCTTCGGTCCCATCACGGCGACCTTGGCGGTCGGCCACAGGAAGGTGAAGCGGTTGCCGTAGGCCCGGCCGGACATGCCGTAGGTGCCGGCGCCATACGAGGACCCGATGATCACGGTCAGGTGCGGCACCGTCGAGTTGGTGACGGCGTTGATCATCTGGGAGCCCTTCTTGATGATCCCCTCTGATTCGAAGTCGCGGCCGACGACGAAGCCGGTGATGTTCTGGAGGAACAGCAGCGGAATGTTGCGCTGGTTGCAGAGTTGGATGAAGTGGGCGCCCTTCTCTGCCGACTCCGGGTAGATGACGCCGTTGTTGCCGAGGATGCCGACCGGGTAGCCGTGGATCGACGCCCAGCCACAGACCATCGACGAGCCGTAGCGGGGCTTGAACTCCTCGAACCGGGAGCCGTCCACGGTGCGTGCGATGACGTCGCGGACGTCGACGGGCTGGCGCAGGTCGCGGCTGACGAGGCCGAGCAGTTCCTCGGGGTCGTGGACCGGCGGTTCGGGGGTGAAGCTGGGCGGCGGTCCCTCGTGGCTCCAGTCGAGGTGCGAGACGACTTCGCGGCACATGCGCAGGGCATCCATCTCGTCCTCGGCCAGGTAGTCGGCCAGCCCGGACTCCTCGGCGTGCTTCTGGCCGCCACCGAGGGTCTCGGCGTCCGAGTCCTCGCCGGTGGCCATTTTCACGAGGGGTGGGCCGGCGAGGAACACCATCGACTGGTCCCTGATGAAGATGTTGTAGTCGGACATGCCGGGTTGGTAGGCGCCGCCGGCCGTGGACGAGCCGAACACGACGCACACGGTGGGGATGCGCATCTTGGAGAGTTCGATCATCTCGTAGAAGAAGCGGCCGGACTCGGCGAAGTGGTCGACCTTGGCCCGCTTGCTGCGACCCTTGCTGTCCCGGTCGCCGTCGCTGGTGGAGACCCGCAGGTCGGCGCCTGCGGATTCCACGAAACTGAGGTAGGGGATGCGGTTCTGGCGGGCGATCTCGATGGCCCGCATCCACTTCTTGGCGGCGTAGGGGGTGAGTGCGCCGCCGAGCACCGTGGGGTCGTTGGCGAGGATCACGCACTCGGTGCCGGCGACCACGCCGATGCCGGCGAGCATCCCGCCGCCGACGGCGTAGTCGGTGCCGTAGCCGGCGAGGGGGCTGATCTCGAGGAATGGGCTGTCCGGGTCGAGCACGTTGGCGATGCGCTCGCGCACCGGCAACTTGCCCCGGGAGCGCAGTCGGGCCGTGGCCTCGGGCCCGCCGCCGGCCTCTGCCTCGTCGAGCAGTTCGTCGATGACGGCCAACTGCTCGAGCAGGTCGGCCCGGTTCTTCAGGAACGCCTCGCTGGTCGGGTCGACGGACGAGGGCAGGACGGAGGCGAGGGAGGTGCGTTGCACCCCTAGATCATAGACACGGTAATCCTGTACCAGTCAAATTACCGACCGGTGGGGGAGGCAATGAGGTGAGGGGTCAGCCGATCGGGTTGGACTGGGCCGGGGTCGCTCGACGGTCGTCGAGCACCACCTGGGTCTTGAACAGCTTGTCGGATACACGCTGTTTGTGGTCGTCCCACAGGGGCCACAGGTAGTCGATGATCACGTACACACCAGCTGTAGCGGAGCTGATGAGCCACGGCACGAGGATCCGGCCTACACCGATGCCGCCACCGGGTGCCTCGCCGGTGCCGATCCTGGTGAGGCGGGTGCCGGCGGCCCGTTTGCCGGGCGTGGTGCTGGTGACGCCCTGACGGTAGCCGAACAACCAGATCGCCCAGACAAGTGCGGCCAGTCCACCGACACCGCCGAGGATCATCATCATGTTTGCCGCAGTCGTGGTCGGCTCGCCCTTGTCGCTCGCATTCCCGGCGGAAACAAGACCAATGAAGAACACGACGGTCGGCACGCCATAGATGACCGCCACGATGAGGAAGTCGATGATCGCACCCAGGACACGCTTGCCGTAACCGGCCGGCTTCTGGTCGACGGCTGCTTCCTCGTTCAACGAGTCCTCCAAGGTAGACATGGTCGATTTTATAGCATCAACTGGGTCCAACCCTAGAATCCTTTGGACCTTTGCTCGCTCGCCCGCGCTGATCCAGCGCCAGAAGCGCTTGCCGTAACCGGCCGGCTTCTGGTCCACGGCTGCTTCCTCGTTCGACGAGTCGTCTAAGTCCGCCAAGGGTGTCTTCCTGTGGTGATGGGCTCCACCCCGAGTATGTCATACACAACCGATTGCCTGCCTTCGTAGTCCGGACCGACGCCCTGGCCGGCGACGCTTCCTACACTGCAGGGATGGGAGAACGCGAGTGGGGGTTCCGGACCCGGGCACTGCATGCCGGAGCACGGCCGGACCCGACGACCGGCGCCCGGGCCGTGCCGATCTACCAGTCCACGAGCTTCGTGTTCGAGGACACCGCCGACGCCGCCGACCTGTTCGCCCTCCAGAAGTACGGCACCATCTACACGCGCATCTCGAACCCCACCACCGCGGCGTTCGAGGAGCGCATGGCGAGCCTCGAGGGCGGGATCGGCGCCGTGGCCACCTCGAGCGGACAGGCCGCCGAGTTCCTGACCGCCGCAGCTCTCACGGCATCGGGCGACAACTTCGTCACGTCGTCGTCCCTCTACGGCGGCACCCACACGATGTTCGACGTCACGCTCGGCAGGTTCGGCATCGACGCCCGCTTCGTCGACGGCGACGACCCGGAGTCCTTCGCCGCCGCGATCGACGACCGCACCCGCTTCCTCTACACCGAGGTCATCGGCAACCCGTCGGGCGCCGTCGCCGACCTGGTCGCCCTCGGCGACGTCGCCGCTGCACACGACCTCCCGCTCGTCGTCGACGGCACCTTCGCCACGCCCTACCTGTGCCGGCCAATGGAGCACGGTGCCGACATCGTCGTGCACTCGGCTACCAAGTTCATCGGCGGCCACGGCACCACCATCGGCGGGGTGGTCGTGGAGTCGGGGCGCTTCGACTGGGGCTCGGGCCGGTTCCCGCAGATGACCGAGCCCACCCCCGCCTACAACGGCCTGCGCTTCTGGGAGAACTTCGGCGAGTTCGCCTTCTGCACCAGGCTGCGGGCGGAGCAGTTGCGGGACGTGGGTGCCTCGCTGTCGCCGTTCAACGCCTTCCTCCTGCTCCAGGGACTCGAGACCCTGCCGCAGCGCATGGACGAGCACGTCGCCAATGCCCAACGGGTGGCCGCGTTCCTCGACGGCCACGCCGGCGTCGACTGGGTGGCGTACGCCGGCCTGCCCGACTCGCCGTACCACCACATGGCGCAGCGCTATATGCCGAAGGGCCCGGGGGCGATCTTCACCTTCGGCGTGGCCGGCGGCCGGGAGGCGGGGGCCGCCTTCATCGAGTCGCTCGAGCTCGTCAGCCACCTCGCCAACGTTGGCGACGCCCGCACGCTCGTCATCCATCCCGGCTCGACCACCCACCAGCAACTCTCCGACGAGGACCTCGAAGCTGGGGGCGTCACCCCCGAGATGGTCCGCCTGTCGGTCGGGCTCGAGGACGTCGGTGACATCCTGTGGGACCTCGACCAGGCACTCGGGGCGGCACGGCGGTGAGCGAGCACACGCCCGTCGATGGTTGGAGCGAGCCGACCGCTGCCGAGCGGCTCGACATCCTCCACTCGGTGCGCACCGTCGCCATGGTCGGCGTGTCGCCCAACCCGGCACGGCCCTCCAACTTCGTGGCGACCTACCTCGTCAGTTCGTCCGCCGACTACGAGGTGTACTTCGTCAACCCAACCGCCGACGAGATCCTCGGACGACCGTGCGTGCCGTCACTGGCGGACCTGCCGGTGGTGCCGGACCTCGTCGACGTGTTCCGACGGCTCGACGGCGTGCCCGGCGTGGCCGAGGAGTCGGTCGCCA
>Ga0315338_1001332_pt1 | contig 32192 bp, 27 predicted proteins | sample ASW8metaG_FD_204518 | JGI IMG/M metagenome (GOLD analysis project Ga0315338, IMG submission 204518) | Ammonia-oxidizing marine archaeal communities from Monterey Bay, California, United States - ASW #8 | ecosystem: Environmental > Aquatic > Marine > Coastal | place: USA: California | collected... | reverse complement strand
GGGCGTGAGGGATCGTGCCCTCCAATTGTGTTCATGGATAAGGTATAGGGAAGTGTGAAGGATTAACCATGGCCAAGCGAGACTATTACGAAGTCTTGAGCTGCGGCAGGGACGCTGGTGAGGCTGAACTGAAGAAAGCCTATCGGCGTTTGGCCATGAAGCACCACCCAGATCGTAATCCGGATGATCCACAGGCAGAGAACGCCTTCAAAGAGGCTAAAGAAGCCTATGAAGTGCTCTCCGATTCGAGCAAGCGTGCTGCATATGATCAATTCGGGCACGCTGGCGTAGAAGCAGGTCAAGCTGGCGGTGGTTTTGGTGCGGGTGCCGATGCTTTCAGCGATATTTTTGGCGATGTCTTTGGGGATATTTTTGGCGGGGGTCGCAGCAGTAGGGCTCAAGTATTTCGCGGGGCAGACTTACGCCATGAATTGTCACTATCACTGGAACAGGCGGTCGCGGGTGATTCCGTAAACATTGATGTTCCCACTCGAGTTGAGTGTGGGGACTGTAACGGTGGAGGTGCAGAACCAGGCACAGAGCCGACACCCTGTAGTACGTGTAAAGGGGCGGGACAGGTCCGTATCCAACAAGGGTTTTTTTCCATACAGCAGACGTGTCCTAATTGCAGAGGGCAGGGTACGGTCATAACTACGCCCTGCACAGGATGCTCAGGCCGCGGCCTGGTTCGCAAGGTTAAAACACTAGCTGTTCAGGTGCCGGCTGGTGTTGATAATGGCGACCGGATCCGACTGACTCAGGAAGGGGAAATAGGGCGTAATGGGGGCCCGGCAGGGGATCTTTACGTCGATATCACGGTAAAGTCTCATAGTATTTTCGAAAGAGATGGACAGAACCTAAGCTGTAACGTGCCGACAAGTTTTTCCTCTGCAGTGCTGGGCAGTTCTATTGAGGTACCTACATTGGATGGCCAGGTTGTATTAAAGATTCCTCCTGAAACACAGTCGGGCAAGGTATTTCGACTGCGTGGCAAGGGGGTTCGCTCAGTTCGTTCGAATGGAGTGGGGGATCTGTTTTGTAAAGTTCAGATCGAAACTCCAGTAAAGTTAACTGATGAGCAAAAAGAATTACTTGAGCGTTTTGATGAGTCAGTTCAGGCCGGTGGTTTGCGACATAGCCCGCGTTCACGCTCCTGGGTAGATGGAGTTAAACAATTTTTTGAAAGCATGGGGGCTTAGATTGTGTTGAAAATTGCTGTCTTGGGAGCATCAGGTCGAATGGGCCGAGCTGTTTTGCGTTGTATTACCGAGTCTGATGATCTTGAGGTCGTTGGCGCTGTAACAGAATCAACGGATTCGGCGATAGGTTGCGATGCTGGTGAAGCATCTGGGCTTGGTTCGCTCGGTATTCCACTTACGGATGATCACAAAAAGGGCCTCCATGACGCGGATGCGGCAATTGATTTCACATTGCCTTCGGCCACTGAAGAAAATATTAGAGCTTGTGTTAAGGCAGGTGTTGCCTTGGTAATAGGTACGACCGGTCTGGAGACTCCACAGCTAAAAGCTATGGAGACCGGCGCTGAAGAAATACCGCTAGTCTACGGACGGAATATGAGTATCGGTATGAATGTTTTTATGGACCTAGTTAGCCGAGCAACAGGAGCTCTGGGTGAGGATTATGATGTTGAGATTATCGAAGCTCACCATCGCGAAAAAGTTGATGCACCATCAGGTACTGCGATTGCGCTGGGTGAGCGTGTGGCAGATGCGAAAGGTCAGCGTCTGGAGGAACTGGCTGTCTACAAGCGATTTGGGCAGATCGGGCCACGTGTGCCTGGCATGATAGGATTTTCCGTGATTCGAGCGGGCAATATTGTTGGGGATCACTCAGTAGTGTTTGGTGGGCCGGAGGAGAGTGTTGAACTTGCACACCGAGCTACCGATCGCATGAGTTTTGCCCGGGGTGCCGTTAGGGCGGCGCGCTGGACTACCGGCCGGGCATCGGGACTCTATTCTATGGCTGATGTATTAGGTTTATAAGAGTAGCTTCATTGATAGGTTTGGTTGACCGTTTTCAGCGATCGGTGTGTCCTTCACTACGGCAACGGATTACAATCTATTTCTGAGACTCCCTAAGTAAGGATCATGTGGGATGAGCTGCGCGCCTTGCGGCTGTCCCGCTTCGTTTATACAAGGCGCATATTGACTATTAGGAACTCAGCGTGGCGGAGCCAGCGATATTAGCGCTCGAGGACGGGACGGTCTTCAGGGGCCTATCAGTAGGTATTTCCGGAAAGACGCTGGGCGAGGTAGTTTTCAATACCGCGATGACGGGTTACCAGGAAATCCTGACCGACCCTTCGTATTTTCGCCAGCTAGTCACACTTACTTATCCCCATATCGGTAACGTGGGCACAAACTTTGATGACTTTGAATCACGGGACTTGTTTGCAGCTGGTTTGATTATTCGCGATCTTTCATTAATCAGCAGCAATTGGCGATCAGAGACGTCTTTGGCTGAGTTTTTGCACCGCGGTAACACTGTTGCTATTGCGGACATTGATACTCGAAAGCTGACTCGGATCATCCGTGATAAGGGCGCCCAGGCAGGGTGCATATTCACGGGTCTGGATGCAAATCCTAAGGAGGCAGTGACGGCGGCTCAGAAATTTCCTGGGCTTAAAGGTATGGATCTGGCAAAGCTTGTTACGACCGAGGACTCTTATCAGTGGACTCAAGGGAGCACTTGGTCAGATAGACAAGCCGTTTCTACGGGGCGTATCACTAATACTGATTTTCACGTGGTTGCCTATGACTTTGGTGTCAAACAGAATATTCTGCGGTTGCTTACGGATGAAGGCTGCCGAATCACCGTTGTGCCCGCTACGACCTCGGCTGAGGAAGTTATGGAGTTATTACCGAATGGGGTTTTCCTGTCCAACGGGCCAGGTGATCCTGAACCTTGTGAGTACGCGATTACTGCTATTCGAACACTAGTTGACTCAGGCATACCAATTTTCGGGATTTGTCTAGGGCACCAGCTTTTGGCACTTGCTAGCGGCGCTAACACCATGAAGATGAAGTTTGGCCATCACGGCGCGAATCACCCTGTTGTCGAGATTGATTCTGGTCGGGTGATGATCACGAGCCAAAATCACGGTTTTGCTGTCGATGAGAAGAGCCTTCCAGACCATTTGCGTACCACGCATCGGTCATTGTTCGATGGTTCTTTACAAGGCATAGAACGCACTGACTGCCCAGCTTTCTCTTTTCAGGGACACCCTGAAGCTAGCCCGGGGCCACATGATGTAAAACCACTGTTTCGTCGTTTCCTTGCATCGATGCAGGCTTGCCGAGAATAGTCCATATTTTTAACGATAATATTTAGTAATAACAGATGTTTATAATCATAATCTAGATGTATTATTAAGTTTATGCCACGACGAGACGATATCGACAGTATCTTAATTATCGGGGCTGGTCCGATCATCATTGGTCAGGCATGTGAGTTTGACTATTCAGGTACTCAGGCGTGCAAGGCGCTTAAAGAGGAGGGGTATCGGGTGATTCTGGTGAATTCCAATCCAGCAACCATAATGACGGATCCAGCTAGTGCTGATGCGATCTATATCGAACCCATTAATTGGCAAGCTTTAGAGAAGGTCATCGCGAAAGAAAGGCCTAGTGCCTTATTGCCAACAATGGGGGGGCAAACTGCGTTGAACTGCGCTCTGGACCTAGATGGTAGAGGTATTCTTGAAAAGTATGGCGTTGAACTGATTGCTGCTTCAAAAGTTGCCATAGAAATGGCTGAGGACCGCGAACAGTTTCGTGTTGCGATGCAAGAGATTGGTTTAGAGGTTCCTAAGGCAGGTATTGCAAGGACTCTTGAACAGGCTTGGAAAGTCCAAGATGAAGTTGGTTTTCCTACCATTATCCGACCGTCGTTTACGTTAGGAGGGAGCGGGGGAGGTATCGCTTACGACCGGGATGGGTTTAACGAGATCGTCGGTCGTGGCTTAGAGCAGTCACCAGTTACAGAGGTGTTACTCGAAGAGTCAGTTCTGGGCTGGAAAGAATTTGAGATGGAGGTTATTCGAGACCGCAATGATAATTGCATCATTGTTTGTTCTATAGAGAATTTGGATCCCATGGGGATCCATACTGGTGATTCCATCACTGTGGCGCCTGCCCAGACGCTCACTGATAAGGAATATCAGCGCATGCGTAATGCCTCAATTGATGTACTGCGCAAAATTGGTGTTGATACCGGGGGATCGAATGTCCAGTTTGCAGTTAGTCCTACCGATGGGCGTCTGTTCGTCATAGAAATGAATCCGCGAGTATCGCGATCTTCAGCACTGGCATCAAAGGCGACTGGTTTTCCTATCGCAAAGGTTGCAGCAAAATTGGCCGTTGGCTACACCTTAGACGAACTCCGCAATGAAATTACGGGCGGTGCAACACCCGCGTCTTTTGAGCCCAGTATTGATTACGTTGTCACCAAAGTACCTCGCTTTACTTTTGAAAAGTTCCCGCAGGCTAACGATCGGCTTACGACTCAGATGAAGTCGGTGGGCGAGGTGATGGCTATTGGGCGGACGTTCCAGGAGTCATTCCAAAAAGCTTTAAGGGGGCTCGAGACGGGGGTCGATGGATTGAGCCCGATTTGCACCTCGATCGAAATGGATGAGGATCATGAGGCTCTTTGCAGGGAACTGAAAATGGCTGGAGGGCAACGCATTTGGCATGTCGCAGATGCGTTTCGTAGTGGAATGAGCTTAAAAGAGGTGGTCGCGTTAACCGGGATCGATTCATGGTTTCTTTCGCAAATTCTCGATCTGATAGAAGAGGAAGCTGAACTGGCTGCGGACGGTTCCGATGCGCTCACAGAGATGCGGTTGCGAAAATTAAAACGTAAAGGTTTCAGCGATAGTCGAATTGCAACGTTGCTTGGGAAAGATGAAACCTTTGTTAGGGAAAAGCGTTACGAGCAGAATCTGAGGCCTGTTTTTAAAAGGGTAGATACTTGTGCCGGCGAGTTTTCAAGCGATACCGCTTACCTCTATTCCACCTATGAGGAGGAATGCGAGTCCGAGCCTACAAATGCTGACAAGATTATGATCCTTGGGGGAGGACCTAATCGGATCGGACAGGGAATTGAATTTGATTATTGCTGCGTTCACGCCTCTTTTGCTCTGAAAGAGGCCGGCTACGAGACGATTATGGTGAATTGTAATCCGGAGACGGTGTCTACCGACTTCGATACCTCAGATCGCCTGTACTTTGAGTCGCTTACCCTTGAAGACGTTCTTGAGATCGTGGCGAAAGAACAGCCCCAGGGGGTCATTGTCCAATACGGGGGGCAGACGCCTTTGAAACTTGCGCGGCCTTTAGAGGCTATGGGAGTACCAATTATTGGTACGACGCCTGACTCTATTGATTTGGCTGAAGATCGAGAACGATTCCAAAAGCTTGTTGATCGTTTAGGACTCAAGCAGCCGCCGAATCGTACTGCTAGGACAGAGGAAGAAGCCGTCACGATGGCAAAGGAGGTCGGCTACCCGTTGGTTGTGCGACCTTCATATGTTCTCGGCGGACGTGCTATGGAAATTGTGTACGAGGAAGATGATCTTAAGAATTACATGGTGGAGGCTGTAAGTGTGTCGAACGAAAGCCCCGTTTTATTGGACCGATTTCTAGATCTTGCAGTTGAGGTGGATGTGGATGCGGTTTGCGACGGTAGCCAAGTAATTATTAGCGGCATTATGGAACATGTGGAACAAGCTGGAGTGCATTCGGGAGATTCTGGCTGTTGCTTACCACCGTTTACGCTTGGTGTGGATATCCAGAAAACCTTATCTGAGCAAGTTCGGCAGATGGCCAATGAGCTCGGGGTAGTGGGCATTATGAATACGCAGTTCGCAATTCAAGACGGCGCTGTTTATGTTCTGGAGGTTAACCCTAGAGCTTCTCGCACAATTCCATTCGTCTCCAAAGCTACGGGTCAGCCGTTCGCGAAGATTGCCGCCAAGGCTATGGTCGGTATCACTTTTGAGGATCAGGGGGTCAAGCTATCGGAGAAGAATCCCTACTATTCTGTGAAGGAATCGGTATTTCCGTTCATTAAATTCCCAGACGCGGATCCAATCCTTGGTCCAGAGATGAAGTCGACTGGTGAGGTTATGGGGATTGGCCGTACTTTTGGGGAAGCTTACGCTAAGGCGCAAATAGCTTCTGGGGTGATCTTGCCAGAGCGCGGGAGTGTACTGCTGAGTGTTCGTGATCCGGACAAGCCCGCAGTTGTTGGGCTCGGGCAAATACTGATTGACCGAGGTTTTAACATTTTTGCGACAGGCGGAACGGCTAAGGTTTTAGCCAAAGGCGCGATTCCTTGCCGACGGGTGAACAAAGTTAGAGAAGGTAGGCCGCATATTGTTGATATGATCAAGAATAACGAGATCTCTCTGATCGTAAACACTACAGAGGGTAAGCAAGCAATCAAGGAATCTCATTCAATTCGTGCGGCTGCCGTGCATCAAAAAGTGACCTATTGCACGACGTTAGCTGCGGCAAAAGCGACCTGTGATGCGCTGGATTATCTAGATAATGTAAGCGTAAATCGGTTGCAGGATCTTCACTCTGAGGTGGCGTGATGGCGAAGATTCCGCTCACTGTCCAGGGTGCAGAGCAGTTACGGCAGGAGCTTAAGCGCCTAAAGGGAGAACGGCCTCAAATCAGCGCGGCCATCGGTGTTGCGCGTGAGCATGGAGATCTGCGGGAGAATGCGGAATATCATGCGGCGAAAGAGGAGCAGGGATTAGCAGAGGCTCGGATACGTGATATCGAAGCAAAGCTTTCCAACGCTCAGATTATCGAGGTTTCCAAACTAAATGCGGATGGAAAAGTGGTTTTCGGTGCGACTGTGCACCTTGCTGATATTGATGAGGGCACCAAGGTGCTTTACCAGATCGTCGGGGAAGATGAAGCAGATATTAACAGGGGTCGTGTCTCCATCAGCTCTCCAATTGCCCGTGCCATGATTGGTAAGTTAGAGGGTGATGTGGTCGAGGTCTCAGCACCCGGTGGGCAACGGTCTTACGAGATTATTTCAGTCAAGTACATATAGGGTGTCTGCACTATTCCCGTTTGGAGAGCGAGATCTTTTGTTTCTCAGCTTCGCGATATAGCAGCGCTACATTGCCAATGCGTTGTAATAAGGTTGCTTTTGATTGGTTGATGAGATCATCGAGCAGGGCATCGCGCCGATTGCGGTTCCCCACGCGTACGCGAACTTTTATGAGTTCGTGGTGGTCGAGTGCGTTCTCAAGTTCTGCGAGGAGGTTATCTGTCAATCCACTTCCACCGACAGATACAACAGGTTTCAGACTGTGGCCGAGGCGACGCAAATGCTTGCATTGAGTTTGGCTAAGAGGCATGGCAGCGAATTATATAAGGTGTTGGTTTTAAGGTGAGGTAAGAGTGGGACGTCGATCTGGATCTTCGCGCCATTGGCGGCAACATCAAGAGCAAGATGCCTATATCGAGCGTGCTGTACGGGAAGGCTGGCGTTCGCGGGCGGTATACAAGCTTGAACAGATACATTCGAAGGAAAAACTCCTTAAGCCGGGCTTGGCATGCGTGGATCTTGGAGCCAGTCCTGGGAGTTGGAGCCAGTTTGCTGCAAAAGTTGTTGCTCCAACTGGGCGTGTTTGGGCATTGGATCGGGAGCCGATGGAGCCTATAGTAGGCGTGAGCTTTATTTGTGGGGATTTCACTGAATCACAGACGATGTCGATGCTGCGATCGGCTTTAGAAGGTACCTGCATCGACCTTGTAATGTCTGATTTGGCCCCCAATATCTCAGGTAATCGAGCGGTTGATCAGCCTAGAGCAATGCGGCTTGCAGAGGAAGCTCGGAATTTTGCTTCAGGTGTGTTGGGCGATGGAGGTGATTTTCTTGTCAAACTGTTTCAGGGCGAGGGGTTTGAAGAATTCATCAGCGCTACAAAATGCTGTTTTAAAACCGTTCGTGTCATGAAACCTCTCGCTTCTCGGCCTGAAAGTCGTGAGGTGTATTTGTTGGCGAGAGCCTACGGGATGTAGTAGGGTCTCAAGCTTAAGAGCTATAAATGTCTCGAGGGCAACACATTGAATGACTTAGCAAAGAACGTGATTCTCTGGGTCGTGATAGCGGTCGTGCTGCTTTCCGTTTTTCAGAGCTTTGGCCCAACTAACCAGCGCATTGCCCCTGTACCTTACTCGGTTTTTTTAAATCAAATTAGAGACGGTTCTGTCGAAGAAGTCACATTTGATGAGGACGCTATTCGATTTAGGCGTAATGGTGAAAGTCATGTGACCTACAATCCGGAGACCGATAATACGCTGCTTATCGGGACTCTGGCGCAGAATGGCGTCCTAATCGAGGCAAGTCCACCTGAGCAGCAATCATTCCTTATGCAGCTGTTCATATCATCGTTCCCGATCCTTTTGTTGATTGCTGTTTGGGTTTACTTCATGCGACAAATGCAGGGTGCTGGTGGTGGCCGTGGTGCAATGTCGTTTGGGAAAAGCCGTGCTCGATTGCTTGGAGAAGATCAGGTCAGCGTGACGTTTGCGGACGTTGCCGGTATAGAGGAAGCCAAGGAAGAGGTTGTCGAAATTGTTGAGTTCTTAAAGGACCCCGCAAAGTTTCAGCGCCTAGGTGGCAAGATCCCTAAAGGTGTTCTGATGGTTGGTTCACCCGGTACGGGAAAAACTCTGCTTGCAAGAGCTATTGCGGGCGAAGCTCAAGTTCCATTTTATACGATTTCCGGTTCAGACTTTGTGGAAATGTTTGTTGGTGTGGGCGCGTCCCGCGTTCGCGATATGTTTGAGCAAGCAAAAAAACATGCGCCATGTATTATCTTTATTGATGAAATAGATGCTGTAGGGCGCCATCGTGGTGCTGGTCTAGGTGGGGGGCATGATGAGCGTGAACAGACACTAAACCAACTGCTCGTAGAGATGGACGGCTTTGAGGGTAACGAAGGGGTTATCGTAATTTCTGCTACGAACCGGCCAGATGTACTCGATCCTGCATTGTTACGTCCAGGTCGCTTTGATCGACAAGTAGTGGTTCCGCTACCTGATGTGCGTGGCCGCGAGCAGATTCTCAAGGTGCACATGCGAAAGGTTCCCATTGCCAATAATGTGAAGCCATCAGTTATCGCTCGTGGGACGCCTGGGTTTTCTGGGGCAGATCTAGCAAATTTGGTGAATGAAGCAGCGCTTCTAGCAGCGCGAGCGAACCGCCGGACTGTCAGCATGGAGGAATTCGATAAGGCGAAAGATAAGATTATGATGGGCGCAGAGCGTCGCTCCATGGTTATGAGCGAGGACGAGAAAAAGCTCACTGCCTATCACGAGTCAGGTCACGCTATTGTTGGTCTTTCAGTGCCTGATCATGATCCGGTTTACAAAGTTACAATTATTCCAAGGGGTCGTGCTCTTGGTGTGACAATGTTCTTGCCCGAGGAAGACCGTTATAGTTTCTCAAAACAGCGCCTCTTGAGTCAGGTGAAGAGTCTGTTTGGAGGCCGCGTGGCTGAAGAATTAATTTTTGGCCCAGCCTATGTGACAACTGGAGCCTCTAACGATATTGAGAGGGCAACAGAGATTGCAAGGAATATGGTTACGAAGTGGGGGCTTTCGGAAAAATTAGGCCCATTAACCTACAGCGAAGATGATGGAGAGATTTTTCTTGGCCGTAGCGTAACCCGCCATAAGCAGGTGTCGGATGTTACTGCTCATGTGATTGACGAGGAAGTGAGGGTGTTAATCGATGAGTGTTACCGGGAGGCAAAGGCGATTCTCAAGCGAGAAACAGACAAACTTCATCTTATGGCTGAAGCCTTGATGAAATATGAGACGATCGACGAAGGTCAAATTAAACAGATCATGGATGGTCAAGACGCAAGTCCTCCTGAGGATTGGGATGACTCTGAACCAGGAGAAGGTGAAAGCGTCGAGCCTGAGCCACCTGAGGAGAAGGGAACGCCTCCTATCGGCGATCCTGCTAGTCAGCATTGACTTTTGAGAATCGATTGAAGGTTCTACTCCTACGCGGTCACGCCGCACATATACGCTAGGAGAGGTTGGCTGTGTCCAGGCAATACTTTGGAACCGATGGCATTCGTGGGGAAGTAGGCCAGTCACCAATGACGGTTGACTTTGCATTGCGTTTGGCAAGCGCTGCTGCGAAGGTGCTTGTTCCCGAAGGAGGTTCCGTTCTTATCGGCAAAGATACGCGTGTTTCGGGATACATGTTTGAGTCTGCTCTGGAAGCTGGTTTTGTGGCGTCCGGCGTGGATGTGCTTTTAACTGGACCTTTGCCGACACCCGCAGTTGCTTATCTCACTCGCAGCCTTGGCGCCGATTTTGGAGTCGTTATCAGTGCGTCCCATAATCCCTACTACGACAATGGCATCAAGTTTTTTGATCGAGATGGTGAGAAGTTTTCAGATCAGTTTGAGGAAGCTATAGAGCGTCATCTTGCAGACAGCCCTATTACCCGGTCTTCAAAATCTCTCGGCCAAGCCAAGCACGTATCCTCAGCTCGTGTTAATTATCAGAATTTTTGCAAAGGTACGATTCCAGAAGGGATGGACTTCTCTAATCTTAAGGTTGTAGTGGATGCTTCTCATGGCGCTGGTTATAAAGTGGCCCCTCGAGTCATCGCAGATTTGGGCGCCGAGGTGATTCCTGTTGGGTGTTCACCGAATGGACGTAATATCAATGACGGATGCGGGTCGTTACGACCAGACCTGCTTATGTTAACGGTGGCTGGGGTTCGGGCTGATGTGGGGATCGCTTTGGATGGTGATGGTGATCGAGTAGTGATGGTCGATCAAGATGGTACATTGATCGATGGTGATGATTTGTTATACATCTTGGCACGGGATCGATTGGAACAGGGCACTCTACGAGGGCCCGTGGTGGGTACTATCATGAGCAACCTGGGTCTGGAAGTAGCATTGCAAGACTTAGGCGTAGATTTCAAGCGTGCTAGCGTTGGCGATCGACATGTTTTGGCGATGCTGAAAGAGAATGGCGGAATTTTGGGCGGTGAGACATCTGGCCATTTAATTTGTTTAGACAAAACAACGACGGGGGATGGCCTTATTACAGCGCTCCAAGTGTTGGCCATGATAAGGCGCACTGGGAGCAGTCTAAAGGAACTTGCTCGTGGCATGAAACGCTTCCCACAGGCAATGCTGAGCGTGAAGGTTGAAAACCGAATTAATATTGAAGCTGAACCTGCCATTAGAAAGGCTGTTGATGAAGTAGAGTCAACATTAGGGGATCGTGGACGTGTGGTTCTTAGGGCCTCGGGGACTGAACCTGTTGTTCGGGTAATGGTGGAGGGCGAAAGCGAGGACGCCGTGGCTGTTCTGGCTGAGCGATTGGCTGACTCTGTGCGCATTGCTATCGGCACCTGATCGTTGCTTTGGATACTCAAGCCCCTTAAGCTCTCGGCCCGCTGTGCAGTGACAAGCTGAACGGAGCACTACGAAGGGATAGCTCAAGAAGTGAGTACACGGACGCCATTAATTGCCGGTAACTGGAAGATGCACGGTTCTCTCAAGGACAGTGAAGCCTTGGTGTCAGCGTTGTGTGCGGGAGTGGCGAATAGTGAAGGGCCTCGGATGCTTCTATGCCCATCGCATATTTATATACAGGCCGTCGGGAAGTGGCTCCATGAGAGCGCGATTCAACTTGGTGCTCAGAATCTTGCGGAACCAATAGGTCCAGGTGCATTCACTGGCGAAGTATCTGGGGCAATGTTGAGAGACTTTGGGTGTGAGTATGTGATCATTGGTCATTCAGAGCGGCGTGCTTTGTACGGTGAGACGAATGGGCTTGTGGCCACCAAGTTCGTTACGGCGCAGAGTCAGGGTTTAACGCCAATTCTTTGTGTTGGAGAGACGCTAGAGGAGCGAGAGGCTGAACGGACACAAACTGTCGTACAGCAGCAGATAGAGGCAGTGCTTGAATCGGTAGAGGTAGCGGCGTTGAGTAATGCCGTGGTGGCCTACGAGCCAGTTTGGGCTATTGGTACCGGACGTACTGCGACGCCGGATCAGGCTCAGGAGGTGCATGCGCTTATTCGGGACATGATTGGGAGCCGAGATGCTACAATTGCTGCAGGCCTTCGGATTCTCTATGGCGGTAGCGTCAAGGGCGCGAATGCGAAAGAGCTTTTTGCCATGAAGGATATCGACGGTGGTTTGGTGGGTGGTGCGTCGCTCGACGCCCAGGAATTTCTAACTATTTTTCAGGCGGCCTGATTTCAGGTTCCAGCAGAGTGGGGTCAATCTGATGGCTTTGCAATCGATCGTGCTCTACATCCACATGCTGGTGGCATTGCTGATAGTGTTACTCGTATTGTTGCAGCGTGGTAAGGGCGCGGATGCGGGTGCGGGGTTTGGAGCAGGTGCCTCCGGGACGGTGTTCGGTTCCCGTGGCTCGGCGAGTTTTTTTTCGCGGGCAACAGCAGTACTAGCCACGATGTTTTTTGCAACAAGCCTGACGCTGGCGTACCTATCGGGGCAAATAACGGTGCCAGACAGCATTTTGGATGAAGTGGCTGAACAGCAGAACGAGGCGGTTGCTCCGCCACCCTCATTGGAACCCACTGAGTTGCCAGATCTACCGCCTTTGCCGGTGGAGACTGACGGGACAGAGAACGGGATCAATGAGGGGTAGAGTGCCCCGTCAACTTGTCCTTAAGTCAGGATTCAAGCACAGGCCGATGTGGTGGAACTGGTAGACACGCTGTCTTGAGGGGGCAGTGGCGCAAGCCGTGCCGGTTCGAGTCCGGCCATCGGCACCATAACTAGATAACAGTCCAGAGGGCGTACAAACTGGGCGCTGGCTGGTACAATCCGCGCCGTCTAAGGGTGAGAAATGCTCGCGAATTACGCCCCCATTCTGATTTTTCTGTGCATCTCAGGTGCTTTGGGTGGCGTGCTGCTATTGCTCGGCATGGCTCTTGGGAGTGGACGGAAGGATCCTGATAAAACTTCACCTTACGAGTGTGGGTTCGAACCTTTCGAAGATACTCGGATGCGGTTTGATGTCCGCTATTACCTAGTTGCGATACTGTTCATTATCTTTGATTTAGAGATCGCGTTTTTGTTTCCGTGGGCGGTATCTTTAGAGGAAGTGGGTTTGTTTGGACTGGTTTCTATGGGCGTGTTTCTTGGTCTTTTAGTAGTTGGGTTCATTTATGAATGGCGCAAAGGGGCATTGGAATGGGATTGAGCCAAGAAGTTCCCATTGATATTCCAGAGGTCATGGAGAAGGGTTTTGTTGTGACCCAAGTCGATAGTCTAATTAATTGGGCGCGAACCGGTTCTCTGTGGCCTATGACCTTTGGTTTAGCGTGTTGTGCCGTAGAAATGATGCACGCGGGAGCATCACGTTACGATCTTGATCGTTTTGGAGTGGTTTTTCGAGCTAGTCCAAGGCAGTCCGATGTAATGATCGTTGCGGGCACACTGTGCAATAAAATGGCTCCCGCTCTAAGGAAAGTCTACGATCAGATGTCCGAGCCGCGTTGGGTGATTTCCATGGGATCGTGTGCAAATGGTGGTGGTTACTATCATTATTCATACTCTGTGGTACGTGGTTGTGATCGCATTGTTCCCGTTGACGTGTATGTACCTGGGTGCCCACCGACGGCGGAAGCATTACTTTACGGTATCGTCCAACTGCAGAAGAAGATACGTCGCACCCATACCATCGCCCGGTAAGGCAGCACGACATACACAGCCGCAGGCTGACCGTTCAGCGGAGATGTGTGCTTATTGGAGAGAGTAATAGAGTGGTAGAACTCACAGAAAAATATAGTCTGCTCGCCGAAGCGATAGCCGAACAGCTTGGAGAACGAATACGTCCATTGGAAAGCTCCACTCAAGAGTTAGGCTATGTTATTGAGCCAGAAGATCTCCTGGAGTGCTGTAATCTTCTGAGGGACTCGAAGATACTTGCATTCGAGATGCTAATGGATGTGTCTGGGGTCGATTATCTTAGTTACGGACGAAGCGAGTGGGAGACGTCATCAGCGACTAGCTCCGGCTTCAGTCGAGGCGTAAGTAGAGGTAATGCTCCAGAAGCTGGAGAGCGAATTGCTGAGACGGAATATGAGCCTGCTGGACGTTTTGCGGTGGTGTACCACCTTTTGTCCATAACTCATAATCATCGGTTGAGGCTGAAAGTTTTTTGTGAAGACGATCAACGACCTATCCTAGATTCGGTCATCGATATTTGGTCAGCAGCGGATTGGTATGAACGCGAAGTCTTTGATCTCTACGGAATTGTTTTTCGAGGACATCCAGATCTACGGCGTCTTCTGACGGACTATGGGTTTATCGGCCACCCTTTCCGTAAAGATTTTCCGCTGATCGGTAATGTAGAGATGCGTTATGACTCGGAGAAGGGGCGTGTCGTCTACGAGCCCGTCAGCATCGAAGCTCGTACGTTAGTACCAAAAACTATACGAAGCGATAATCGCTACGAGCCAGACCTGAAGGACGGATAGTGAGCCAATAAGGTATAGAGCGTGCCCGAAATCCAGAACTTTACGATGAACTTTGGTCCTCAGCATCCAGCGGCACATGGTGTGTTGCGTTTGGTATTGGAAATGGATGGAGAGGTTATTCAGAGAGCAGATCCTCACGTAGGTTTATTGCATCGTGCAACAGAGAAGTTAGCAGAGAGCAAACCGTTTAATCAATCTATTGGGTATATGGATCGTTTGGACTACGTCTCTATGATGTGTAACGAGCATGGCTATGTGCTTGCGATAGAAAAGCTACTGGGTATTACGCCACCTATTCGAGCAAAATACATTCGCACGATGTTTGATGAGATTACTCGTATTTTGAACCATCTTATGTGGCTAGGGGCACATGGGCTCGACGTCGGGGCGATGACAATGTTTTTGTATTGTTTTCGTGAGCGCGAAGATCTTATGGACTGTTATGAAGCAGTTTCTGGAACACGAATGCATGCCACGTATTATCGTCCGGGGGGGGTTTTTAGGGATCTACCTGAACGAATGCCGAAATATCAAGCCTCTCCGCATAGAACTCAGAAAAATCTTAAGAAAATGAATGAAGATCGCGGCGGGACGCTGCTTGATTTTATAGAGTCTTTTGTTAATCGATTTCCTGGGTGTATTGATGATTACGAAACACTACTGACCGATAATCGAATATGGAAACAGCGTACTGTGAATATCGGTATTGTTTCCCCCGAGCGAGCAAAGCAGCTTGGATTCTCGGGACCTATGCTGCGCGGATCTGGTGTTGTTTGGGATCTGCGTAAGATGCAGCCCTATGAGGTATACGAAACACTCGATTTTGATATTCCTGTGGGTGTGAACGGCGACTGTTATGACCGCTACCTGGTGCGTATAGAAGAGATGCGACAGTCAAATCGAATCATCAAACAATGTGTCGACTGGCTACGGGAGAATTCTGGGCCAGTTATCCTGGATGATCACAAGATAACCCCGCCTATGCGAATTGAAATGAAGGATGATATGGAGTCTCTCATTCATCATTTTAAACTATTTACTGAGGGATACTGCGTGCCTGAGGGGGAAGCGTATGCGGCAATTGAGCATCCGAAAGGTGAATTTGGCTGCTATATTATTTCGGACGGAGCTAACAAGCCTTATCGAGTAAAGATCCGGGCCCCGGGGTTTCCTCACCTTGCTTCAATGAATGAGATGGTAACCGGCCACATGTTGGCAGATGTGGTAGCTGTGATCGGCAGTCAAGACATCGTGTTTGGAGAAATTGATCGGTGAGTAAGGAGGCGTTATCCGAGCAAGTATGTGATGTGATTGATCACTGGGTCGCGAAGTTTCCTAAAGGACGACAACGTTCTGCAGTTATTAGCGCTCTGCAGGCAGTGCAGCACGAGAATCAAGGCTTTTTAACTCAAGATCTTATGGATGCTGTTGCCAAGTACCTAGATCTACCGCCGATTCAAGTTTATGAGGTCGCCACGTTTTATTCGATGTTTGAGACGGATCCAGTGGGGCGGCATTGCATATCTGTATGTACGAATATCTCGTGTATGTTGCGCGGGTCGGATGAGATTGTGGCCTACCTTGAGAAAAAACTAGACGTGAAACTTGGTGAAAGCACAGAAGACGGTAAGTTCTATCTCAAGCTAGAGGAGGAGTGTCTTGCTGCTTGTTGTGGTGCACCGATGATGATGATTAACCATGACTACTATGAAAATCTAACACCACAGAAGATCGATAAGATTTTTGAAGGGCTGGACTGAGATTTCTAATGGCCAAGTTAAATCAAGTTTGTTTTGCCACCCTCGGTTTTGAAAGCGAACCGTGGTCACTCAAAAATTATCTCAAGGTCGGCGGTTATAAAGCATGGCAGAAGGTGCTCGATGGCAAACTTAAGCCAGATGACATAATCGAGGAGGTAAAAGCATCAGGACTTAGGGGTCGGGGAGGCGCTGGTTTTCCAACTGGTCTGAAGTGGAGTTTCATGCCAAAAGATATCGATGTGCAGAAATATCTTATCTGCAACTCGGATGAGAGTGAGCCTGGAACTTGTCATGATCGAGAAATTCTGCGCTATAACCCTCACGCTCTAATTGAGGGTATGGCGATAGCCGGGTATGCCATGGGGGCTACAGTCGGTTACAACTATATCCGGGGAGAATTTTTAGGTGAACCCGTACCGCGATTCGAAGAGGCTCTCGCAGATGCTTACGAGAGCGGTTGGTTGGGCAAAGATATTAAAAAGTCCGGAGTAGATTTCGATCTGCATTCGTTTATTGGCGCAGGCGCCTATATCTGCGGCGAGGAAACGGCGCTACTAGAATCTCTGGAAGGGAAACAAGGTAAGCCGCGTTTTAAACCACCGTTCCCAGCCAATTACGGGCTATATGGTGCGCCTACCACTATTAATAATACGCAGAGTTTGGCTTCGGTGCCGTCCGTTATACGTAATGGCGCTAAGTGGTTTTCGAATTTGGGAATAAAGGGTTCGGGAGGTACAGCCATTTTTTCCGTTTCCGGTCATATTGAGAAACCAGGCAACTATGAATTGCCACTTGGAATTCCTTTCAAAGAATTGCTGGATATCGCTGGGGGCATACGTGACGGGCGGAAACTAAAGGCGGTCATTCCAGGTGGCTCATCAGTACCCGTGCTTCCTGCAGACATCATCATGGATTTAACAATGGATTTCGATGCGCTCCAGAACGCAAAGTCAGGGTTTGGAACTGGTGCGATGGTTGTTATGGATGAGACTACCTGCATGGTTAGCATGCTGCGACGGATCTCACGATTTTATTTTGCTGAATCTTGTGGTCAGTGCACACCCTGTAGAGAGGGTACGGGGTGGCTTTACAGAGTGCTGACTCGCATTGTGGAAGGGAAGGGGTGCCAAGAAGATATCGATATGCTTGTTGATGTTGCTAATAAGATTGAAGGTCATACAATTTGCGCGCTGGGCGACGCCGCAGCCTGGCCCGTGCAAAGTTTTATCCGGCATTTTCGGCACGAATTTGAGTATATGGTTCAGAACGATGGTGGTAGTGTAGTCGATGAATTGGACTCGGCTGCTTAAGAGCTAGAAGTAAAACTGATGGCTGATAAAACTGTCACCATAGAAATTAATGGCACGCCTGTGGATGCAACTGCAGGGCAGATGCTCATCGAGGTAACGGATCGCGAAGATGCGTATGTGCCGCGTTTTTGCTATCACACGAAACTCTCCGTGGCTGCAAACTGTCGCATGTGTCTTGTAGAGGTTGAGGACGCACCAAAACCTTTGCCGGCCTGCGCAACTCCAGTGATGGAGGGAATGAAAGTCTTTACGCGCTCTAATGCTGCTATTGAGGCTCAAAAGGCCACAATGGAATTTCTACTTATCAATCATCCTCTCGATTGTCCAATATGTGACCAGGGAGGTGAGTGTGAGCTTCAGGATTTAGCAATGGGTTTTGGGCGCGACGTATCTCGCTATACCGAGAAAAAACGTGTCGTGAAAGATAAAAATCTAGGCTCCTTGGTATCAACAGATATGACCCGCTGTATTCACTGTACGCGTTGTGTCCGCTTTGGGCAGGAGATCGCTGGAATACAGGAGTTGGGGACGACAGGCCGCAGTGAGGATATGGAGATAGGGACTTATATTGAGCGCAGCGTTGACCATGAACTTTCAGGCAACATCATTGATCTCTGTCCGGTGGGAGCTCTTAACAATAAGCCTTATCGTTATAGTGCTAGAGCTTGGGAAATGCTCGCAAGGCCTCTTGTTTCACCACATGATTGCGCTGGTTCCAATTTGTTTGGTCACGTATTACGAGGCAGGCTGAAGCGTGTCGCTCCTCGAGACAATGAATCTATTAATGAGACGTGGATCGCTGACCGTGATCGTTTCAGTTATGAAGGTATTTATGCGGATGACCGTCTTACTGTCCCTATGCTCAAGGTCAAGGGGGACTGGTCAGAGGTGCCATGGTCACGTGCAATCAGTGAGGCACGGGATGTTCTACGTACCAGTGTCGGAGGTGATGGCAATAAGCTTGGCGTACTTGTTTCACCCAGTTCAACTGTTGAAGAGATGTATCTCTTAAATAGAATTACACGCCATATCGGCAGCAATAATATCGATCATCGACTACGGATGAGAGATTTTAGAGACCAGGATGCTGACCCTCTATGGCCAGCATTGGGCGTGCCGATAGCCGCTCTTGAGGAACTCGATGGTGTTTTGATTGTGGGTTCTAATTTACGTAGGGAAGTTCCCATCGTAGCGCATCGCATTCGTAAAGCTGCCATTCAAGGCGCGGCGGTTGGGTTCGTGAATCCGAGTGCTTACGAATACCATTTTCCATGTGCGGCTTACGTGGAGGCACCGGTCCAGCTGCTATCACAGTCACTCGCCTCGGTTTTGGCAGCTGCCGTAGAGATGGATGGGGGTAAAGAGCCGGAAGCTGTTCGCTTGGGTATTGATGGTGCCGGAATAGATGAATCTCACCGCGCCGCTGCGCAAGTGCTATTAGGCAAGAAACAAGCGTTGTTACTGTTGGGACAAATGACATTGCGCCATCCTCGCTTTGCTGACGTTCGTGCCATTGCAGCAGCTCTCTGCGAAGTGACTGGCGCGAAGTTAGGGTATTTACCAGAAGGGGCAAATGCGGCTGGTGGAGCATTGTCTGGTGTTCTTCCTCACCGCGGACCGGGCGGTCAGGTAGCTAAGACAGGCGGTTTGAACGCTAGTGAAATGCTTACTAATCCCCGGCAAGCCTATCTCTTGTATGGTTTAGAGCCTGAGCACGACTTCTCAAACGCTACTCTGGTAGCGCAGGCACTCACAGCAGCTGACACTGTTGTGTGTTTTAGTTCGTACATAACTGATGCCTTGCTTGAGTATGCCGATGTGCTACTACCTATTGCTACTTTTGCTGAGACAGCTGGGACATTCATTAATGTAGAGGGTGTCTGGCAAAGCTTTGATGCGGCTGCGAAGGTCTTAGGGGATGCCCGCGAAGGTTGGCGCGTATTACGTGTTTTGGGTAACGAGCTGGATCTACCAGCGTGCGAGTATTACACGTCCGCTGATATCTGTGACGCATTAGCAGCTGAACTAGGGAACCAAGATTTAGATACATCCTACAAGGGTCAATTTAAACCCACGCTTGAGGAAGTGGAAATTGATGTTTTGGCGTTGGATGTGCCTATGTATGCGATCGATGCGATCGTTCGTCGCGGTAGTGCACTTCAAGAGACAGCCGCAGCGCGTGAGGGTAAATCGATATGAGTACTATCCTCATGCAACTGAATCGCCTATTAGGGCTTTTCGGATTGCCGGAACTTATTCACTACATTTTATTTAACGGTATTAAGATAATCATCGTTCTCTTGCCGCTCATCATAACGGTTGCTTATTTCACCTACGCTGAGCGAAAAATTATCGGTTTTATGCAAAACCGACTAGGTCCTAATAGAGTTGGCTGGCGAGGACTCCTTCAGCCTTTTGCTGATGTCATAAAGATGTTATTGAAGGAGGTTTTGGTTCCTAGCAATTCCAATCGATTTCTATTTTTGTTGGCGCCAGTCCTTTCTTTAACTACAGCACTCGCTGCATGGGCTGTTGTGCCCTTTGATAATGAGTTTGTGATTGCTGATATCGATGCCGGGCTACTGTATATATTGGCTGTGACATCCTTGGGTGTCTATGGCGTCATTCTTGCGGGCTGGGCTTCAAATTCAAAGTATGCATTTCTTGGTGCCATGCGTTCTGCTGCACAGATCGTTGCTTATGAGATTGCCATGGGTTTTGCATTGGTAGGCGTATTGATGGCTGGTGGCAGTCTAAATCTTGGGAATATCGTTGAGGCACAAGCAGGAACTAGTGTTCTGAATTGGTTTGTCTGGCCACTTTTTCCTCTATTTCTTGTGTACTTTATTTCTGGTGTTGCTGAAACAAATAGAGCGCCATTCGACGTCGCAGAAGGAGAATCTGAGATTGTTGCGGGATTCCACGTCGAATATTCTGGGATTGCGTTTGGCCTATTTTTCCTGGGCGAGTACGCCAACATGATTCTAATTACTGCGCTTACCACACTGTTTTTTTTCGGGGGATGGCTATCACCCTTTTCGGGAGTGAGCGCACTTGAGGGTAGTTTTTTGTCAGAGCCAAGTTTTGCTTGGCTGGCGCTAAAGATGAGTTTCTTTATGTTTTGTTTCCTTTGGTTCCGAGCCACTTTTCCCCGTTACCGATACGATCAGATCATGCGTCTAGGTTGGAAAGTGTTTATCCCAATCACGATTGCATGGATCGTGGTTGAGGGCATTATGGTCGTTGCAAAGGTGGGGCCTTGGTCGGTCTGAGGAAGCAATACATGATAAAGAATCTTGTAAAAACATTTTTGCTAACAGAATTGGGCAAAGGTCTACGATTGACGTTAAAGAATCTCTTTGTCAAGAAAATAACGGTTCAGTACCCAGAGGAAAAAGCTCCACAGTCACCACGATTTCGTGGTCTCCATGCTTTGAGGCGTTATCCAAGCGGTGAGGAGCGCTGCATCGCTTGTAAATTATGTGAAGCTGTCTGTCCGGCACTTGCCATTACTATTGAATCTGATGTGGACAAGGACGGCACTCGTCGAACAACCCGCTATGATATCGATCTTTTTAAGTGTATTTACTGCGGTTTCTGTGAAGAGGCTTGCCCAGTTGATGCAATCGTCGAGACGCGTATGCATGAATACCACATGGAAATTCGAGGCGAAAACATCATGAGCAAAGATAAGCTTCTAGCGGTCGGAGATAAATACGAAGCAATGATTGCGGCGGACAAAGCCGCAGATGCCCCTTATCGTTAAACAAAGTACGCGTCAAAGAAGATAACCGTTGATTACGTCGTTTCTGTTCTACGCTTTTTCGCTAATCTTAGTGCTAGCAGCGCTCGGTGTAATTACAAGCCGTAACCCAGTACATTCTGCGCTATTTCTAGTGCTATCGTTTGTGCAGAGCGCATTATTGTGGCTGCTCTTAGAAGCTGAATTTTTGGCTGTTGTGCTGATTCTTGTCTACGTTGGAGCAGTTATGGTGCTGTTCCTGTTCGTCGTAATGATGCTCGATATTAATATGGAGGAGGTTAAAGAAGGATTTACACGTTATCTGCCGATTGGTGTGCTAGTTGCCATTATCGTTGTAGCGGAAATCGTGCACATCATTTTGTATCGAGGACAAGATATTTTTTCTGTTGCGCTACCCGAACCCTACCCGGAAACGTACAGCAATACTCAGGCGCTTGGTGCTTTGCTCTATACGGAACATGTTTATGCGTTTGAGCTTGCTGCAGTCATTCTCTTATTGGCGATTGTTGCAGCAATTTCGCTGACCATGCGCCAACGACCAGGCCTCAAGGTGCAGAGCATTTCGCAACAAGTTGCTGTGAAACGTGAGGATCGGGTCCGGCTCGTAAAAGTAGAACCGAGTGTGGATCGCTGAGGTGATGCGCCAATGATTATTACGATAACGCATTATTTGATCCTAGCTGCTGTTCTTTTCAGTCTGAGTGTCGCAGGAATTTTCATCAATAGAAAAAACGTTATTTTGCTATTGATGTGCATAGAGTTGATGTTATTGGCGGTGAACTTTAATTTCATCACCTTTTCGAGAATGTTGGGAGATGAAGTTGGACAAATATTTGTATTCTTTATTCTGACAGTGGCCGCTGCAGAAGCAGCTATCGGGTTAGCAATTCTTGTCGTGCTATTCAGAACTCGGCAGAGCATCAATGTCGAAGAGTTGGACTCGTTGAAGGGCTAAACGTGGAAGGAATTTACCTCGCTATTGTATTAGCCCCCTTGATTGCTGCAGTTACTGTCGGGCTTTTTGGTAAGCAAGTAGGCCGTGCAGGCGCACACTGGCTCACTATTCTTGGGGTTGGTACTTCATTCGCCTTATCTCTGTTTGTTTTGAAAGGCATCGTTTTTGACGGAGTGCCTGTTTTTAATGAAACGGTCTATAGGTGGGCAACGGTCGGCAATCTCAGCATGGAGATTGGTTTTCTAATTGACCATCTGACAGCGCTGATGATTGCTGTCGTCACATTCGTCTCTTTGGCTGTACATATCTACACAATTGGCTATATGCGCGATGATGACGGTTACCAGAGGTTCTTTAGTTATATCTCGTTATTTACTTTCGCGATGTTGATGCTAGTGATGTCCAACAATTTTCTTCAGCTATTTTTTGGTTGGGAAGCGGTTGGTGTGGTGTCGTATCTTCTTATTGGGTTTTGGTTCAGGAGAGAGACAGCAATTTTTGCGAATATGAAGGCATTTCTTGTTAATCGAGTCGGTGATTTTGGTTTTCTGCTAGGTATCGCAACAATTCTGATGTTTACGGGATCCCTAGACTACTATCAGGTTTTTGCTCTAGCTGAAAATCTCAGTGAGGAAACCATCCAAATTTTTTCTGCAACCGAGTGGTCGGTTCTCAGTCTCGCATGTATTTGTCTATTTGTTGGGGCTATGGGCAAGTCGGCGCAGATGCCACTGCATGTATGGCTTCCTGACTCCATGGAAGGTCCGACTCCCATTTCAGCGCTCATTCATGCTGCGACCATGGTGACGGCAGGGATCTTCATGGTAGCTAGAATGTCCCCCCTGTTTGAGTATTCCCAGACAGCTTTGAGTGTAGTTTTAGTTATAGGTGCGACGACTGCGATTTTCACCGGATTACTGGGTATCGTTCAGCAGGATATAAAGCGAGTGGTGGCGTATTCAACGCTTTCACAACTTGGCTACATGACTGTGGCCCTGGGGGCGTCGGCGTACGCGGCTGGTATTTTCCACCTGATGACCCATGCGTTCTTTAAGGCGCTGCTCTTTCTTGCGGCAGGGTCCGTCATTATTGCGCTCCATCACGAACAGGATATTCGTAAGATGGGGGGATTGAAAAAATATATGCCAATCACGTATTGGACAGCACTGATAGGAACTTTGGCATTAGTTGGATTTCCAGGGTTTTCTGGATTTTTTTCTAAAGACGCGTTGATTGAGGTGGTTCATTTGTCTACCACGCCGGGGGCTTATTACGCATATTGGTGTGTACTGCTAGGGGTATTTGTGACGGCACTCTACAGTTTTAGGATGTTTTTCATTGTTTTTCATGGTGAGGAACGGATAGATCCTCACGTGAAGAAGGCTCTCAAGGAATCGTCAGCCGTTATTACAGTTCCGCTGGTCATGCTCGCTATACCATCCGTTGTAATTGGTTGGTTCACCATCGGCCCTATGCTTTTCGGAGGATTCTTCATTGACTCGATATTTGTTTTGCAAGATCCAGGCGTTGTGGCACAACTCGGTCAAGAATTCCATGGTCCGCTATTATTTATCGCTCATGCAGCGACCAGTTCCGTGGCTATGTATCTAGCGCTTGCGGGCGCGCTAACCGCATGGTTTTTATACTTAAAACGGCCAGACCTTCCAGGGCGTCTCCAGGAACGCTTTACGCTGTTTTACGAAGTGTTGGATAACAAATATTACTTTGATTGGTTTAATGAAATCGTCATTTCAAAAAATATGCGTTTATTAGCGAGATCGTTCTGGCGGATAGGGGATGAAGTTTTGATTGACGGAATTATCGTGAACGGTACAGCACAGAGCATCGAACTCTTTTCTAGACTCATTAGGACACTTCAATCTGGTTACCTCTATCACTATGCTTTTGCCATGATTATCGGTTTAGCAGTGATTTTAGGCTGGCTAGTTTTTGGTTACTGATTCTGTAGTGAATATTCCAACTCTTAGTATTCTCATTTGGTTCCCCATAGTAGCGGGAATTTTAATCCTTGCTCTGGGTTCAACGGAGAAAAGTGTCCGTCTCGGTAAAATTATTGCGCTTGTGGCATCTGCCGTGACGTTCATCTTAAGTCTTCAACTCTACAGTGGTTTTGATATTGATACATCCAGTATGCAATTTGTCGAGCGATTTTCATGGATTGCACGCTTTGATGCGTACTACCACGTGGGATTGGACGGCATCTCATTGCCCCTGGTTCTACTTACTACGTTTCTAACTCCACTTGTCATTATTGCCGGGTGGGAGGTTATCGAACTGCGCCCCTCTCAATATTTTGCGGCGTTTCTGTTTCTTGAAGGAATGATGATTGGTGTTTTTTCTTCACTTGATGGGCTCCTTTTTTATGTTTTCTGGGAAGCCATGCTGATACCGATGTTTATTATCATCGGGGTGTGGGGAGGTGAGAGGCGAATTTACGCCACGGTAAAATTCTTTCTCTACACGTTCCTCGGATCTGTATTCATGCTGATTGCACTTATCTATATGTACCTGCAGGCTGGAACTTATGCAATCACGAGTTTCCATGAATTGCCTTTGAACATGAGAGAACAGATCTTAATCTTCCTCGCGTTCCTATTAGCCTTCGCTGTAAAAGTGCCAATGTGGCCGGTGCACACCTGGCTGCCAGACGCGCATGTCGAAGCTCCAACGGGAGGCTCAGTAATTCTAGCTGCCGTATTGCTGAAGATGGGTGGTTACGGATTTATTCGCTTTAGCTTGCCTATCACCCCTGATGCGAGTCAGTACTTTGCGGGTTTGATGATTAGTTTGTCGTTAATCGCAATTATCTATATTTCTTTTGTGGCATTGGCTCAGAAGGACATGAAGAAACTTATTGCGTACTCATCTATTGCGCATATGGGGTTTGTGACGTTGGGTTTTTTTGTCATATTCGTGATTGCTGCGAATGCGATGGGAGGCGAGGGTGCACGCCTTGCATTACAGGGCGGCATGGTGCAGATGATTTCTCATGGTTTGATTTCTGGCGCACTTTTTCTTTGCGTCGGCGTGATGTATGACCGCCTGCATAGTCGGCAGATTGATGCTTATGGCGGCTTAGCTAATACGATGCCCAAGTTTGCTGCGTTGATGGTTTTTTTCGCATTAGCGAATGCAGGCCTTCCAGGAACCTCTGGTTTTGTAGGAGAATTTTTGGTCATTCTAGGCAGTTTTCAAGCTAGTATCTGGCTTGCCTTTTTAGCTGCAACGATATTGATTCTTGGTGCGGCGTACACGCTTTGGCTCGTGAAGCGAGTTGTTTTTGGTGAGGTTGGTAATGAGGGTGTCGCATCCCTTCAGGACATTGGGCCACGAGAGTGTTTCATGTTAGTGATCCTCGCTGTCGCGGTTCTGCTTTTGGGGGTTTGGCCGGCTCCGTTAATGGAGTTGATGGAGCAAACGCTGGGACGTTTGCTCGAGCATGTATCGCAATCAAAATTATGAGCGCAGAGAGTTTTTATGCTTGACTTAATGCCGGCGGCAGCAGAAATATTTTTAACCTCAGCAATCTGCGTAGTGCTGATCGTTGATGTCTTTCTAAAGAAAGAACAGAGACTTGTAACCTTCTATTTGGCAATATTGTCTCTAATTGGCACCGCTGTGTGTTCAGTTTATTTTGGCGTGAGCGAGACTACTATAGCTCTCAATGGCGCTTTTGTCGGAGACCAGGCTGGCAATGTACTGAAGTTGTTTTCATATCTGGTTATTGCAGTCGTATTTTTGTATTCGCGTGATTATTTACTGAGTGCGGGGTTATTCAGAGGCGAATTTTTTGTTCTTAGTTTGTTTGGGTTGCTTGGGGTCATGGTGATGATCTCCGCTCACAACCTTCTTATCTTGTATCTTGGTTTGGAACTATTATCTCTTTCGCTTTATGCCCTAGTCGCTTTTGATCGTGATTCGGGGATCGCAGCGGAATCCGCCATGAAGTATTTTGTCCTGGGTGCGATAGCTTCAGGTACTCTTCTTTATGGCATCTCAGTTCTATATGGAGTGACCGGGACAATTCGTATCGACGAGCTCGCTGAGTACTTTTCGCTATCAGGCGGTACTAATATACCGGCTTTGTTGGGACTTGCGTTTGTCATAGTCGGTGTCGCCTTTAAATTTGGTGCGGTACCGTTTCATATGTGGTTGCCCGATGTTTATCAAGGCGCACCAACTCCCGTGACGCTCTTTGTTGCTACAGCGCCCAAGATCGCGGCATTTGCATTGGCTTGGCGTTTTTTGATTGAAGGATTAGGTGGTCTTCACGGTAGTTGGCAGGACATGGTAGTTGTACTTTCGGTCTTGTCTTTAGCGGTTGGGAATCTAGTGGCTATTGCGCAAACAAATCTAAAACGGATGCTGGCTTATTCAACTATTTCGCACGTGGGGTTTATTCTAATGGGCTTCATTGCGGGAACAGAAGACGGTATTCGTGCTGCGATGTTCTACACTTTGATCTACGTACTCATGGCTGCTGCTGCCTTCGGCATGATTATTGCCCTAAGTCGCAAGGGCTATGAAGCAGAACACCTTGAGGATTTCAAGGGGCTAAACGCCAGAAGCCCTTGGTTTGCATCCATGATGCTTATGGTTATGTTCAGCATGGCAGGGGTGCCACCTTTCGTAGGTTTTTACGCTAAGTTGGCAGTGCTCAGTAGTGTCTTAGATGTGGGTCTGGTGTGGCTAGCTGTCTTTGGAGTTATTTTTGCAGTTATCGGTGCGTTCTACTATATCCGCATAGTCTGGTATATGTATTTCACCGAACCCAAGGATACGCACGAACTAGAAGTAGCAAATGATTTTCAATTTATACTCAGCGCTAATGCTCTAGCATTGCTCGTATTGGGCCTTTTTCCAGGATTCTTGTTAGATCTTTGTACCAGTGTGCTCTCGTAGAGCAGCAGCAGCCTGTTTGTGAGACTCGCTTGCAGAGCCTTTAGGCCGCTTGTATGATCCCCGGCACTCGATTGCGGGGTGGAGCAGTCAGGCAGCTCGTCGGGCTCATAACCCGAAGGTCGTAGGTTCGAATCCTACCCCCGCTACCATTTTTCAAATGGCTTACCCCACTTCATACATAAAGGGGAAATGCAAGTGCGTAACCTGAATCGTTCACTATTAGCTGTATTGATGCTGTGTTTGTCGGGGGCATCATTCGCACAGGGTTGGTTTGAGTACATCAATCAGACTGATCGCTTCAGTGTGAATTTTCCAGCTGAACCTGAAGTGCGGGAGTTTACCTACAACTCGGAGTATGAATTTCCTTTCCCTGCGCGCATCTACTCAGTGGAAAGTAGTGGGCATAACTACTCTGTGACCGTTGTTGACTTCACGGATGCTTTCCGGATTCATGCAGAGGCTGATAGGCCTGAGGCAGCAACTGGTCCGACTAACTGGTTATATGACCAGAGAGCATCCGTTGCTCGCGCAGCTAGAGAATTTCGCCAAAGAGGTGGTGAGGTGACCTACGATGCCTGGTCACACATGGATCGTGTGGAAGGGCATCAAATCCAGATGATCAATAATGACGGATCCAGAACATACGCCGGGATCTATCTAAATGGCAACGCAAATCGTCTTTACGTGTTGGAGGCGACAGCGGCTTCAGGGGTAACGCCACCCATACTTTTTCAGCAATCTATAAGATTCCTTGATGAGGGGGGAGAAAGGATTCGCTATCTACTGTCAACAAACGGTTGTGCTGTAGATCCTAATGATCCCGCCATAGAGGAGCTTTCGGTTCGATAGAGGCTTGTTCCTGATAGAAGAATCTTTGAATCAGTTGGGCAGGGTAGTGCCCGCAAGCAATCGATAGAAGGTGGTGCACCTGAATGTTTTGCTGCGTTAGGGTACTAACATCCGAATCATTCCATCCTGGCGCGATGTGACGAAAATCTCACCATCTCGGGTGCGGCTCAGATGCATGTCCGCGCGTAGCGCCTGCGCACCGTTGGTGCGTTCGATCAGTTCGCGAAAACTGACGAATACACGATTATCGCTCGCATCAAGCGTATAGAGCTGTATCTCCTCGACGGGCGCTACCGTGCGGGGGACGCCGTCATCCGCGGCTTTCAGTGCGACGAGGTCTGCAGCGAATAATCGCCCCCTCTGAAGGTCGCCGAAGACGAACTTGCCGTGTAGCGCTTCGATGCGTCCGTGGTATGCGAAGCCGCCGCTGATCGCCCGTCCGTCATTGTGGTCATAAATCGCCACGGGATAGGCGTATTCGTCTTTGGTTTTCCCGCTCAACACATCCTCCGGTAACTCGAACAACTGATTCAGGGCGCCACCGGGACGGATCATGCCATTCTCCCAATACCCTTCACGGGGCATCCAGCCGTAGTTGCCGCCCTCGTGAACGATATTGACTTCCTCGATGTGGTTCATGCCAATGTCCGTCGCGAACATCGTTCCGTCGGTCAGGTCCCACGAAATCCGGTGCGCGTTGCGAAAACCGTAGGCATAGATCTCGCCCAGTGTGTCGGGATCGTCATCGCCTGCGAATGGGTTGATCTCCGGAATCGTGTAATTCCCGAGTCCCTTAGTGCCGTTCGTCTCTGCGGGGCTGCGCGGGTCGATTCGCAGAATAGCGGTGACGACTGAGTCAAGGCGCTGTGTCTGGATGGGATTCTCAGAGTTCGGTCCGCCGCCATTGCTGAAACCGAGATCGCTGCCGCTCGTATACAGCAACCCGTAGTCCGAATCTCCCGGCTTGGCCGTGGGATTGAAACCCACGTAACCGAAGGGGTGTGACATATTTCTAGTCACATGGGCAACGCGCAGCAACTCGCGCCTCGTACCATCGAATATATTTGCCGCAGGATCGTTTGCGTGCCACTCGGTGATGACGTTGTGATGCGTGACGTCCGTATTGCTGTATCCAGGCGGGATGAAGTCAGGCGGACCGGAGTTTGTGAACGCGCGCTCCCCATGCACCGTGTAGAACAGCCCGTTCTGGGCGAATTCCGGATGGAAACTAAAACCAATGAAACCGCTCTCGAGGCGATTGTAGACCGTGAGTGGGAACAGGGAGCCGAAATCCAGGTAGATCGAAGGTTCAGCGTCGTCACGCAGCAGATATAGGAAACCGCGTGAGTCATTGGCGAAGCGGCGGCCATCCGGTGCGTCGCGCACGAAACTGATACGAGCCCACCCAGCCGGGTTCACGTCTTGATCAGGGTGGAGGCGTCCGAGGGTCTTCGGCAGCCGAACGACGTCGCGAATTTGCACCATCAAACCTCGTTTTTCTATCGAGGCGGGCAGAGGATTAGCGGTGATTTGAGCGCTAACGATATGTGCCTGAGAAAACGCGAGCAAAATGATTATGAAAAGCGAGGTTCGTGTGCGCATAACGAGCTCTCCTGTTACTGCTATCTCTAACACGCTTATACCAGATTCGCTAGTATCAGCGTCATAGCCAGGCCAAGAATCGACAACTCGACACTCTGGGTTTGGCCCAATTAATTAGAGTGAAGAAAAATTAGAAACGGAACAAATAGCTCAACTTCACAACTCCTTCCGAGGAGGTTGAATGAAATGAGTTAAATGAACGATTTTCAATTTCCTGGCCCAGATTATGAGTTATTACTATGAAGGCTTCCCTGCCAGCTTCCGGAATCCAGTGCAGGCGGCTGTCAATGCCTATCGTGTCTGACACATTGTCATATTGAACTAGATTGACCCATGAAAGGGTGCTGGAGAATGAGATACCAGTCTCAAGCCGAATTAATCGTGTTGTAAAATCACCTTGAGGGAGCTCAATGTCGTTATATTCATAGCCCACACTGCCTCTAAAATGAGGCGAAGGCCTCCAAGTGAGCTCCCCTTCGAGTACTAGTTGTTCACCCTCGAAGAAATCGCCGATTTCGTACGCAAAAGCGGCAGAAATTCTTCGGTGTTGACCACTTTCAAGCTGAAACCCGTAAGAATCATAAGAGTAAACACCGGGAGGGAGAATCACGTCATCAGAGATCTCGAAATTTTCGACCAGCGCTTCTCTGGTTTTCGTATAGTGGATATTCAGTTCCTCGTTGGCATTGTTCTCAAGTTCTGCCACGCGTACTCTGGTGACTTCTGTTTGTATGCCGCCTCCTAGCAGGTCAATGCGCTGTGAGTCTATACCGCTAGAAATGGAGCGTAAAAAACTGTTTTGAAATCGATGGTTATAGCCAACTGCTAAAGTTGAATCTCGAATGCCGCTGTTGTTCACGAACCCGAGGGCAGGTTTGAAGTTCTCCTCGAGTTGCTTCATCCCGAATTCTCCTCGCCAGCCCTGCCTGCTTGGCATCCGAGCTCCGAATCCAAAGGCTGCGTCATCCGTTTCCAAGCCTTCGGTATCACTTTGTTGGTACCAAGCCTCGCCTTCAAGTGTTCGTCCCCTCGGGAGCCGCGTATTTAGATAGGTAAAGTCAACTCCTGCGACGGAGTTGCCTAGGTTCGATCGCGGATCACCGTTGGTGAAGATCATGCCAACGCTCGATTCGGCTAGAACATTAGCCGATGCCCGACCAACGAATATATCAGTTGCCTCTACATTGCCGGATTCAGCTTGGTGGATAGCGAGGGTGCCGACATTCCAGCGGCCGATTCGTCCGGTTAGCTTGCCACCGATATCAAGATCTACGGGTTGACCTGAACCACTGAGACCGATTCGGCGTGAGAAGAACGGGCGTCCATTATGCCGAGACGTGCGCGAAGCAGCTAAGTTGCCAAGACTCGGATCTCCCCCGCGACCCCCTACTCTGCCAAAGGCAAATATGTCGGCATCTTTGAGGAAAAATTCTCGTTTTTCAGGGAAGAACAAGCTGAAACGAGTCAAGTTTACTTGCCTGTCATCCACCTCCGTCGCTGAGAAATCAGTATTGAGCGTGAGCGAGCCGTTCAGAAGGGGAGTAATCTTATAAAAGAGATCGAGGGAGGGTTCAAAGCTGGTTGTCGTTTCGGCAGTTTGGAAGTCCTTCCTGTCACCTAGACTCATTGAGGGGCGAATGTCGAGGCCACTGCCCTCTGTTAGACCACCAATGCCCGTCATGAGCCCAGAGATGCTCGGATCTTGCTCCCGGTTACGTGAGACCCAGCCTATACGCTCATTCTTTCGCGAAATTCCCCTATTGAAGTTTATTCCCCATTGGTCATTGTCTGGGTCGAAGGACAGAGTCTTAAGGGGGATGGCTAGTTCTGCTACCCATCCCTCGGCATCTCGAGTGGATTCTCCATGCCAGATACCTGCCCAATCGCGTTGTGAACTGGTCACGTTTTGATACTGACTTTCGGCCCTGACGCTATTGGGATTGAGCTGGAACTCAAACCCGGTGCGCTGATCATTGAGCGGGTCAATAATCACCCTGAAGGTATCTTCCGTCCATAGGACCTCACCTTGCCTCATTACATGTGCGGTAACCTGTTCCGGCTCGCTATCCCACAGTTTTGCACCGATATACAGGGCTTCTTCATCGTACAAGAGATAGACCTGCGTACGTTCCGTGGGGGTGGCGTACTCGTTAGGCTCGATTTGATGAAAATCCTCTACTACGGCTGCCTGTGCCCAGATTGCATCATCCAAAAGCCCGTCAATAATGGGCCCCTGCTCAACTTGTTGAACTTGAACGGTTTTGCGTTCTGCAGCACCAGCAACAGATACATCGCTTTGACTGGCTGATGTGGATCTTGCATCCACCTCAACGGTTTCAATTCCAATGGGGCTAGTGGAAGTCACCGGAGCGGGAGTGGAGCTAGACGTAGTGGTCGGCTCAACGCTCACTATCGAAGTTGAGGAACTCCGAGTAGTGTTTGGCAATACTACCTCAGTAGTTTGATCTGGCTCGCTCAAGATC
>Ga0315338_1001331_pt1 | contig 32199 bp, 25 predicted proteins | sample ASW8metaG_FD_204518 | JGI IMG/M metagenome (GOLD analysis project Ga0315338, IMG submission 204518) | Ammonia-oxidizing marine archaeal communities from Monterey Bay, California, United States - ASW #8 | ecosystem: Environmental > Aquatic > Marine > Coastal | place: USA: California | collected... | reverse complement strand
GTTCTGATTTGGGATCACGGGCGTCTTGCTCGTCGAGTTTTTGTTTGCCCTGAAACTCAGGGTGACTCTCTTTTTTGGCCACCAAAAGCACTCCTCAGTAAGAATGAAATAAAACCGCCAGAAAATTGGCTGCTTGTCGATCGGCAGATTCTGACCCCGTTTTGCGCCACAACCTAAGATTCAAGGCAGTAGAGATCCTCGAAGCCATCTTGATATTGTATGCTCCGGCCAAAAAAAAACGGCGCCTTTTAGCGCCGGATTTTTGAAGATTGTACGCAGGGAGTGTTATCAGGCCGATGGGCGTCGAAAATGCTGATATGCCAGGATGACTTCATACAGGTCAGTGGAAATAGTCACCTCGTCATTGGAAAAATCCTTAAGCCAAGTCCGATTACTTTGGATCGCCTCTGCTAAAAGCGGAAAGATTTGACCAAGAGATACAGAAATAGAACTGGATGTGTGGCGATCAATCTCTCCAGTATCGGCCTGTGGCCCATGGTAGACTTTGAGATGGTTGCTCTGCATCGTACACTCCCTTGCTCGGGAAACAGCCTCCCTGCTGTAGTGTTCCACTTATCGACCGTTGCAGTTGGTAACGTTCGGCTAAAATAGTTCGAATATTCAGTTTTCTCTGCAAGCGGTGCAAGCGTGGCATGGGGTGTTGGGCAAACAAGTATAGAAAACATTCAATCATGCAGTGCTAGTACTGGTACACATTGTTAGTCTTCGCACAATTTTAAGTTGCTTTCTTGTGTATTTCAAAGTGGGAAATATGGATCAAAGTGGAAATATAGAATCGTCATGTAGTGTGTGCTGCAATAGAAGTACCACGAAGGACTATCGTGTAGTCTGCGAAAACAAAAAACAGACATCCTTGGAGGCATAAAGATAATGAAATGATCCGGGACCGAAAATGGGAGCATCGCCCCCGACTCCAGAAACTTTGTGATATGAAGATCGTACTTGTTTAGCGGGGATGAGTGACAGTGTATAAGAAGTGCAAAAGGCCGTGCCATGACTGGCCAGAAGCAGACGTAGTATGCTAAACTACGACCCCTGGAGATTTGGCGACGGTCATTTTGGCCACGATAACGTATCAGAGGAGACATTCGCTCATGATGGAACCTGAAATTGAAAAAGCTGTCAGCGCGCAAATCAACTTAGAATTTGCTGCCTCTTACTCCTATTTAGCGATGGGCATCTACATGGAGGCTAAGCATTTAAGCGGATTTGCTTCATGGATGGTCCAGCAGAGCAACGAGGAACAAAGCCACGCGTGGCGATTGCTGCGTTATATGTCGTATCGGGATGCTTGTGTCACTTTGGAAGCAATTCCCAAGCCGCAAGTAGATTATAAGAGTATTCATGAGGTGTTTTCGCTATCGCTGGAGCAGGAAAAGAGCAATACAAATTCGATCAACGAGCTTTACGCATTAGCAAGGGATTTGAAGGACTATGCAACCCAAGCCCACCTCCAATGGTTTCTCGACGAACAGGTTGAGGAGGAAAAAACAATTTGTGATATCCTGGGCCGGCTGGAATTAGCGGGAGATGATAAGACAGCCCTGCTGCTGCTAGATGACCACATGGGCAAACGACCCTCCGAGGGGGGCGATGCGGTTTCTTTTACGGATAAATAAGCTGCATGAACGATTTTGAAAAACGATTGGAAAGGGCAGTTGAGCGTGGCCATCAGGTGCGCCAAAATAAAAATCAAGAGGCGATTCAAAAAGCCTTGAGTGAGGAAGAACTGCGGCGAGTACACAACGAATATCGACTCGAATTATCCGAATACATTGATCAATGCATATCCCGTTTGCCGCAGTACCTCCCTGGTTTTAAATGCCAGAGCATTGTAGGAGATCAAGGTTGGGGTTCGAGTTGTAGTCGTGATGATGTTGGTTTGGATAGTGACGGAACCCGCACAAACTTTTTTAGTCGCCTGGAGGTAGTTGTGCGACCTTTTGGGTCGCACCACGTTTTAGATCTGGCAGCCAAAGGGACGGTCCGAAACAAAGAAGTCTACAGTCGCGGTCATTACCGACTGCTGACAGAGGTTGCGATGCTCGAATTTAAAGAATTTGTGGATCTATGGATTCCCGAATATGCGGAAATATTTGCTGCAAGCTAGCGTTGCTGCAATCGCCATTTTGCTGAAAAAGCGATTCTTTTAGAGCGACAAAGCCTGCTGGATTTTTTTTGGCACTGACGGAAAATCAGCCTTGACGCTGCTCAGTGATTGCCATATTCTCCCGCCGCGTTTGACCGATGGCCGTGTCAGACGCATCATCTGGAAAACCAAGTCGTTTCAGCTAAAACGCGAGATCCGATTCCAATGAAATAAATTGATCGCTTGGTCGGCTGCATACCAATCGGTGTTCAACGACTCGGCGTGAAGCGCCCAATCGCTCCCGGATATTGGTGAAAATGAGTCCTTAGCCCCCCTGGGACCCGAACGCCAATTCCGGGGGCTTTTTTTGCTTGTGAGAAGCTATTGGTGTGAGCCTTTTTGGGCCTCCGCAATGCAGAGATGCTCAAATTCGCCACCCCTAATAATCGGCAAGCGCGGCATCAGCAAAGTGTTCAATCCCCTCGCCCTTAGCAATTACGGTGATTCCACTTTCCGTGACTGTAAATCCTCGACTGCGATCATGTTGTTGGTCGTAGCCGATCACGGTCTCGGGAGGAATTCTTACACCTTTATCAATGATTGCCCGACGGATCTTGGAATGCCGTCCGATATCGACTCCGTCGAAAAGGATCGAGTCGTGAACTTCTGCAAAACTGTTGATTCTAGTATTGGCACCTAGGATCGATTGCTGCGCGCGGCCTCCTGAAAGGATGGTGCCCGGACAGACAATGCTGTCGAGTGCTTGGCCGCAGCGACCTTCTTCTCCAGTTTCAGAAAAGATGAACTTAGGGGGTGGCAAGTTAGGGTGATAAGTACGAATTGGCCAGTCGTTGTCGTACATATTTAACAAGGGATCTACCGCAATCAAATCCATATTGGCTTCATAATAGGCATCAAGTGTTCCCACATCGCGCCAGTAGGCCCCGACTTTTTTGTTTTCGTCACGAAATGGAAAAGCAAATACGCGATGTGAATGGATGATGGAAGGAATAATATCCCGGCCAAAATCATGAGCGCTTTCATTTTTGGTAGCATCCTGACAGAGTTGCTCAAACAAGAAGCGAGCGTCAAAAACATAAATTCCCATCGACGCCAGTGCATGATCTGGATCGCCGGGAATCGACTGGGGTTGATCGGGCTTTTCGGCAAATCCCGTTACTTGGCTGTTGGCATTGGTTTCTATGATGCCAAAATTTTTCGCGAGTTTCAGATCCACCTGCAGAGCACCAATGGTGAGATCGGCATTATTCTTCTGGTGATAGGCCACCATTTTCCGATAGTTCATCTTGTAAATATGGTCACCTGCCAGGATCACTATGTAATCAGGCCGAAATTTTTCGATGGCATAAATATTTTGATAAACCGCGTCTGCGGTGCCCCGATACCACTGTTCATCGATTCGTTGCTGCGGGGGAACAACGTGGATCGCTTCACCGAGTGGGTTGACAAATAAGTTTCGCCATCCCTGACTGATATGGCGATCAAGACTAAATGCCTTGTATTGGGTCAATACCAGGATATTGCGTATACCACTATTGATGGTGTTCGACAGCGAAAAATCAATAATTCGGTAGCTGCCCCCAAAAGGTACGGCAGGTTTGGCCCGATCACGAGTGAGTGGATCAAGACGTGAGCCTTTACCACCTGCAAGAATGACAGCAAGAGCCTTGTTCATGCCGATTCCTTTTATTGCTTTAGCAACCAAATCATTTTGACTCGCCCGTAGAGTCGCTTTCAGCGATCCCATTATTTTATAACCTATGGTCGCCGAATTTGTAGCCCGTTCGTTCGTTCCTCTCCCGTCGATGGATCGCTATCGATGCTTTGTTGGATAGGTATTCATGGCGATGCCATCATTTCCACACCATCGATGACAAATAAGAATAACGATGAATAATGGTGACTGTAACGGTTATATCGTTAGTCACGGAGTCGCCGTTCCTCCTCAGATTACCCCAGTGTGTGATGGCAAATAGAAATGTGTCGCGCAAAACAACATCGACACAGTTCCCTTAGAAATCACAAAGTATTCCTGTTGGATCTGCACACAACATGTGTTCCATCACAAAAGTGGGTTGATGTGTTGAAGCGGATAAAAGGTTTGTTAGATATTTTTAGGCAGTGCAATTATTGAAGTAGTTGACGGTAGACGGCTGCATGCCGTTGCACCAGGGTGTTTACCGGGTATTGATTTTTCAAAGCGGCACGTCCCGCCTTGCCCATCTCGCGCGACTTTTCGGGGTTGTCAAGTAAGTGGTTCGTCCAAGATGCCAATGCAGCTCGGTCACCTACTGGAAACAGATAACCAGTCGTGTTGTGTATTACCAGATCTCGGTTGCCCGGTATGTCCGTGGCTACAACGGGCACACCCGCTGCCATCGATTCCATGATGATATTGGGGAATCCCTCGTAGCTGCTCGCGAGCCATAGTACATCAAGATGCACTATGATTTGGTCAACGTCATTGCGGTGTCCTAGGAAATGGACGCGATCTCGGATTTCGATATTTTCGCAAAATCGTTCCAGCTGATATCTTTGTGGTCCATCGCCAATGATCAAGATGTGGACATCGTCTCTGGCGACCTTGAGTAACTCGCCTGCCCAGATTGCATCACGGATTCTTTTTCTGGGACAGAGTTGTCCTATGGCTGCCACCACTTTAGAATCCGGGGGCAGTGAAAGATCGGACAAAAGTTGCTGTCGTGGGAGGCGACTCGGCGCATACTCTGGGAGTCCGCTAGCAATCAATTCTATTTTTGCTGTATCAATTCCGCGGCCAGCATAAAAATCATAGGCTCCCTTGCTGTTGACAATGATTTTGTCAGTCCAGCGAGCCAAAAAGCGATCCGCCGCTAATTCATATCTCCCCTTCCAGTAATCGGCGTATTGTTCACTCGCAACGATTTTCTCTGTGCCAGAGACAACCGCTAGGGTGCGGCCATAACTGTTGGCGGTAAACATCCAGGTATGAACAAGGTCTGGACGAAGATGATGTAGAAGGCGGTGTAATTTCCATGCAGTGATTGGATCGATCTTCCATCGTTTTCCAAGAATATGAACCGGGATATTGGCTTGCTCAAGTTCCGAACAAAGCGGACCACCACATGTGAGTGCGCATACGTGAACATCGAATTCATTCCGCGGTAAACCTTGGACAAGTAGGGCCAGTTGTTTTTCGGCACCAGCCCGGTCAAGCGAAGGGATGATTTGTAGGATTCGCTTAGAAGACATCACGACGCTGTGGATATGAGAGTGTATGGCCCATTAAGAAGATTTCGGAGCTGTCATCCAAACTAGAATTGTGGCGACAGGCTTCAGCATTCCTTGCTGGAGCATCTGTCGGCTAAAGAGCCTTTGTGCTGGGGCCAATGTACAATGCACACAGTTTCTGTAAACCCGTCTTTACCTTTGGATGTTTTGATAGGTATTTTTAAAAAAGAAATATGTAAAAGCCATTGGTTTTCTGGTATTTTGCAACAGAAATATTGTCTAGAAAAAGGTTGCCAGTTCATAGTCATTTGATGGGGCAAGAAACCGGATAGATACCCTCATGGGAAAATGGAGTGAGATCCAAATTGGAGGACATTCTTGCGATGTCTTTGAGCCTGCGTCTGCCAGTCCTTTCGGCTACGTGATTCTCTACCTGCACGGTGTCCATATGGGCCGGTTGGTTGACCAACCACGTTTTGAACAGGCCTTTGATCTACATGGCCTGAAAATTCTTGCACCCCAGGTAGGAAGGAGCTGGTGGGCGGACAAAATTTGTCCCGAATTTGATCAGGAGATAACAGCCGAGCGCTACGTGTTGGAGAACATTCTTCCCTGGATTGCTTCAAAGTGGACCGCGATTCCACCCCAGATTGGACTTTTAGGGACCAGTATGGGTGGTCAGGGAGCTTTGCGGTTTGCGTTTAAATATCCCGACACTTTTCCGGTTGTTGCTGCTCTGTCTCCGGCAATTGATCACCAGACCCGTTGGCATGAAGGCGATGAGACACTTCCGCAAATGTATCCCGACATGGAAGCGGTTCGGCAGGATACCGCGACCCTGCATATCCATCCGCTGTATTGGCCAAGAAATATCTGGTTTTGTTGTGATCCATTGGATCACCGATGGCTAGAGAGTTGCCATAGGCTGCAAATGAAACTCAATGCTTTGGGAATTCCCCATGAATGTGATTTGGAGACAGAAGGGGGCGGCCATGGTTTCAAATATTACAGTAAAATGGCAGACGTGGCCGTTGAGTATATTGCAAAGCATTTGGAGCAAGAGCGGCTACGGATTCTTTAAACACCGATGCACGGGCCCACTCATTTCCGATTGGGTACGCTTCCGTTAAAGAGGCGTACACCCTCAAGCTGGACCCGATTGTCTGCTCGCCAAAAATAAATCTTTTGAGCGGTGAGGTTTGAAGGTTGTTCATTTTCCTGCCCGCGGCGCAACAATTGTGCGAATGACTGGCCAGTCCCCTCAAGCACCAAGAGTTCCTTTCCCGTGGTATATGTAAGTCGATGCCCTTTGGCAGAAAATGTTTCGGCGTCCACAAGCGAATTACCAGTGGCCTCCATTTCCACGGTTCTCTGCCCATTGTTTGACAGACTCATCTGTCGTAGCGTTAACTGATTACAGGTCATCAGTACTTCGTTGCCGCGCGGTCCGATGTCAGGATCAATGACCACCTGTGCCTTCCAATGATTGACCGGCCCGTATGTGCAATGCACGCGGTCATTAAATGTCAGCTCGCGATCTTGGATATTGCCACCGATTCCTTGTAAGAACTCGACCCGTAAATAAGACAGACGGTCGTCTTGATTTTGCGTTTGGCCTGTAGGTGCAACAGCAGGCTTTTTCGCTGGCGTCGGCGGTGTCAGTGATAGGAGCCCACTGTTTGCGGATCCTCGACGAACCGAAGTGACTCTACCCGGTCCCTTCGCGCGGAGTTTTCCAGATGGCTGCTCAATAATCAGGTCCTTTGTTTCAAGATGTTCGTGGGATATCTGGCGCCCTTCTTCTCGCGAATAAGCATCGAGAAGAACGCCACCCTGACATGCAATTTTTGCAATCTCTACACTGTTTCTCTCAACGCCTTCAGAAAAATTTAGCTGGCGATTGAGCGTGACGGCAAGTTGTGCTGTCTGAAGCGATTGGTTTTTCGTTTTCGCGAGAACATCACGTTCGAACGAAATCATTTGTCCATCGAAAAACATTTTTCCCTGCCAGATGATATCAAGGGGTTCCGGTGTTTTTAAAGGCTCTCCTTGGAAATCGCGGTCGATCGGCAATCGCATCCTTCCGGCACCATTCACCCAGATCCGGTTGGTCCCTCGCTCTAATTGCAGTGATGCACCGGAAATGGACGCGGAACGAGCGGTTGCACGGGCCGGTTTACCGGTAAGGGAGACAACGGTTTGGAGGGTGTTTGCACCCAATAGATCAAGATGGTCGCCGGAGACTGTCAGGGGCGTCTCGTTGCCCGCCTCTGCAAGGCGCTCAATCAATTCCACATTTCCAGAGACGCTCGCAGCAGTCGGCGCCGGTTGCCCATTTTCGGGGATCGCAATCGTGAGTTGGATCAAATCTCCTCGAATATGGTAGTGATTTTCTGGTTGTCTGTTTTGTGCTGCACTGTCTGACTCAGGGCGATTCTTAGCAGGCGAGCCTTCTAGCCCCAATAATGAGTTATTTGTAGCAGTATCCGGATGCGCCGCGTTTATGTCGCCGTCCGGGGAGTCTTCAAACCAAACCTCAAGGCGATCGGAGACGGCAGAAATCTTTTTGCCATGGAGTCGAACATTGTCTAGTGCCAGTGCGGAATGCGGCGAGAATTGTTTCCAGGCCGAAGCAGATGTTTTCGCAACTGCGCTCTCGTCCTGGGCTTTGGCTGTGTGCGCTTTATCTATCCACAGCCATATTTTTTCAGCCTGTAAGGCACCCGTGTCTGCATATTGGATTCGGCCGCCTCCCAACAAAGACAGGACATGGCCCCTTTCGTGGGGCTGCAGTTCCAGAATATTTTTCCATGTTGCCTCAAGCGACTCTTGTTTCGTGCCTGAAAGCATCGTTACCAAGCGGCCCGGCCCAGTGGCCTTGAGGGTTCCAAGTTCACCTTCTGCTCCTGCGGTAAAATCGATGTCCACAGCACTCAGTGTACTGGACTTTTGTGTAAGCGTTGCTGTCCGACTTCCCCGCAAGATAAGGTGCTGTTGATCCGGTTCAATTTCCAAATAGTTTCCGCTTGCTTCGGCTCCCGTGGATGGTGTTTGGACAAATACAGGATTGCCTTTCGCTACGATCTTGGAGACCTCGACACGGCTGGGCGTTGTGGATGCAGGTACTGCTTCCTCAGAAGACTTGTCGGAAAAATAGATTGTAAGCTGATCACAAGTTAATTGATCGGGAAGTGCAGAATTATGATGTCGGATGACTTCTACCTGTTCATTGAATGTCGCTGACATATCATTGATATTGAGTCTAAAGGCACCGCTGCATTGAATTTCGACAGGAGACGATTCTTCATCGGCAACTTGATCGGGTGATTCCCTCGTATTGCCGGGCAACAATTGTTTCGAATCAAGTTCAAGAAATAGCTTCACGTCGCGAAGTAATTCAAACTTTTCAACCGCTTGCTTGGTCGAGTTTTCAGTTGTCTGAGAATTCGTCCCTTCCAAATTGAATTGCAGCTGCATTTCACGGCCACGGCCATGATTGTTTCCGATGCGGAATTGCACATCCTGACGACTCCAGAGGCGATCCTCCCGTAATTCGACATCGCGCGTGGTTAAAGAAAACTCAGCCTCCGGAGATGTTGCAGAAAGGTGGCCTGTGATCGATACGCTGCCCAAAAGTCGGCCCCCTTGCAAGCGTCCGATCTTTGCGCGGGTCAGATCACATCCCCCTTCAAAATCGAGGACCGCCCCCTCAGGGGCCCGCATAATGAAGACCCGTTTAGTGTTCCCCACCGAAGGTCGCCCATCGGGAAAAAAGACAAAAGTGCAGGGGTTGATTTTGAGCTGGTCACTTTCAGTGTTTTCATAATTTTGGAGCAGTAAAGCGAACTCCGGCTTTTCGATCACAATCGGTTCTTCAGTCTCCCAGTCGCCGTTGCTAAAATATTTTTTCAGGCGCTCGATTTGAACCGGGCTGTGTGTGTCCTCATCAACCACCTCCTCCAGTGGATTGACCGGTAATGGCGGGGGAACGATCCAGGGCACGACTGAAAAACGGTAGAGCGCATAGATCCCTATCACCGCGCTCAGAGTGAAAAATGTTTGAGAAAGTCGAGCAAGCATAAGAGATCACAAATTAGACAGGGAGCAATGCAGAAAGCTCTAATGAGATGGCCAGGATCATGGTAGAAGAAGATTTAGTCAGGAATCCTTTCTGGTATACCGCAGGAGCAAGTCCTCCCATCGGCCCTGTGACCGCAAGATGCGTTCAAGAAGTTCACGGACAGCACCCTTGCCTCCGCAGCGATCTAAAACAACCATTGCAGCATGTTGAACATCGGTCGCCGCATCGGCCACGGTAGCTGTTAATCCAACACAATTAAAAACGGCTAAATCGGGCAGGTCATCTCCGATATAGCAGACCTGCTCTGGCGCCAGATTTTCTTTGTCGATAATGTCTTGAACCACCGGAAGCTTTTTCTGGAATCCCTGTCGTACAATATCGATGCCCAACTCATTTGCACGAAGTTGCACGATATGCGATGAGCGGCTAGTGACTAGGCCAAAGCGGTGACCGGCCCGTTGCCAAAGTTTGATCCCCAAACCGTCCTGGATGTGAAACTGTTTTGTTTCAATACCTTCGTTGTCAAAAAGGATTCCGCCATCGGTAAGAACGCCATCCACATCGCTTAAAACGAGTGCAATGTTTTTAAAGTGGTCTTCAATTTGCATGATTGTCTGTCGCAATACGTAGCGTAGGGATTTAGCCAGAACGTCTTTTTGGGCGTTCTGGAAAATCTGGAATATCCGATGTGTCAGGTGCATTTTCGGGCTTTGATTCCGCGCATAACTTGGGATAAGGCACACAGCCTGGATTGATGGTGTCGGCCCGACCGTCATCGTCCTGACTTTGTGCGGATTCTTTGTCTGCAAAGTTGCGATTGACCAGATCAGTGATGTCAAGGAGACCAAGCGGTGCCCCATTGCTATCAATAACCGGTAATTCACTCAATTTTCGTTCGGCCATGATCACTACGGCATCACTGACCATAGAACCAGAAGGAACGGTCACTGGATGACAGCTCATCACGTTATGAATTGGTTGATCGAGTGCGCCTTCCTGATGGCGCTCAAAGAGTCTGGCGAGGTCACTATCGGTAAAGATCCCACTAAGCTGATTTTTAGAATCGACAATCATTACAGCACCGCTGCGGCGTCCCTCGACGCAGCACTTGCTCAGAACAGTTCTCAAAGTCTCTGTTTGGTATGCCCAGCGACATTCCCGAACCGGCCGCATGAGTTGTTCAACTTTGGTCAGTTTTCGTCCCAAGCTGCCACCCGGATGGAAACGGGCAAAATCTTCAGCCCTAAAAGCTCGCATCTTGCTGGCTACGAGTGCCAGGGCATCCCCAAGTGCCAACATTGCTGTTGTGCTCGTACTTGGTGCCAAACCGAGGGAACAGGCTTCCTGCAATGGTCCAAGTTCTAGTACGACATTTGCCGCTTGGCCTAGCGGGCTGTTGCGCTCGGTTGTAATAGCCACCACGGTAGCACGCAGATCTGTAAGAGATGGGAGTAGCCGCACGATTTCCTCGGTGTGGCCACTTTGTGACAATATCAACACGACATCGCCGTGATGGATTCGCCCCAGATCACCATGAAACGCTTCTACGGGATTAAGAAAGTGGCTGCGGGTCCCGGTGGATGCGAGGGTAGCCGCAATCTTTTGTCCAACCAGCCCGGCCTTGCCCATACCGGTGACAATAACATTGGTTTGGCAATTGTAGATTTGTGAGATAGCCAGGACAAACTGGGCATCAATGCGATCCGCCAACTGCAGGAGTGCCCCAGCCTCGAGCCGAATAATCTCGCGGGCATACTCGGTTTGCTGCAATGATGTCAGTCGGAGGCTCTCGTCCCCGTCAGTGGGTGTGATCGGGACTTCCATGCTGATCGTTCGTCGTCCTTGACGTCGAGAGAAGAGGATATAATCTCTGGCCTGAAGATTGTAGCCCCGTGCTCGATATGGAGCAACGCAAGGATAGTTGCTCATCGGAAGTCGACACTCTTTGCTTGCTAGCAACAGATGCATCGACAGCATTCCTTTTGGCGGATTATTTTTGGTCAACAGTTTAGCGTTACCTAGGACTACCGATGATCTTGAAATTTGTATCGTGTTTGCGAAAAAATTGGCCCAGGCGATTGGCGAGATACTGTGGCTCCCTTCAATGGCGCCTCCATACGCTGCATTGTTATCGGTGTGATTTTCCTGACGCAGGATCAAAGAAACACAACGGCTTTAAAAAAATAACAAACAATTTGTTGTAGTTATTGGATTAGATTCGTGTCGATTTTTCTCGACTCGACCCTAACTTTGGATGCCGGGGATGTTACTCACGTGGGATTGGAGTGGACCTTTGCCGAAAGCAATCATTGGTGGGGTCCGTTGAGTGATCGGCCCTGAGCGGTTATTGTGGTCGCTGGCCGACGGGGGGTTCCTTGCAGCCAGCGAACTTGCACAAATGTTTGTCAATGGAGAGGAGAACAACTGATGGGCCTGTTTGACGGTAAGAAGGGGCTGATATTGGGCGTGGCGAACGATCATTCGATCGCCTGGGCCATTGCCAAGCAGATCATGGATACGGGAGGCGAGTGTGGTTTTTCCCACCTTCCTGATCGCCCAGACGATGAGCGACAACGCAATCGCCGTCGTGTGGCTTTGTTGACAGACAAATGTGAGGCTGCGAAATTTCTTGTGCCGATGAATGTTTGCAAGGATGAAGATATAGAGGCGGTTATGGAGCGTGCAAAAGAGGAATTTGGCAAAATCGATTTTTTGCTGCACTCGATTGCTTTTGCTAATCTGGATGATCTCAAACGGGACACGGTGGAAACGAGTAGGGACGGTTTTAAAATGGCCATGGAAATTAGTGCTTACAGTTTGATTGCTGTCTGCAACGCGGCGAAAAGTATTCTTTCCGAAAATGCCGCCGTTCTTACGATGACTTATTTTGGCGGTGAAAAGGCAGTTCCGGGTTACAATGTGATGGGCATCTGTAAGGCGGCGCTCGATGCTTCCGTTCGCTATCTCGCCTATGATCTTGGAGCGCAGGGTGTCCGTGTGAATGCCGTCAGTGCGGGTCCCGTGCGTACATTGGCAGGCCGTGGAGCGGGGGTAGAGGATATGTTGCTGCTCTATGAAAAGATGGCACCGCTCGGTCGCAATATTACCCACGAAGAGGTGGGTTTCTCGGGAGCTTTTTTGTTGTCCGAGGCAGCTGGTGGTATTACGGGCGAAATAATGCATGTCGATGCAGGTTACAACATTATGGGTTCCCCGGGTCGACTACTGGATGGCCACCAAGCCTAATCGGTGGATGACGGGCGTTTCCCTTGTTCTGGCCGGGTACCCAGGATGCTTTCGTATTACTCCTTGTCCAAGGTGTGTGCCGAGCGGTTCAATAGTGCCTGTTGTTTCATAGATGGCGAGGATTTTCCCGATGTCGTATGGCACATAGACCGACCTTGGGCGGAAAAATCGTCACAGTCGGTATTATTTTTAGCTCGTTCGGGCCAACCTATTTTCGCTCAATTATTTCCAGTTTAGAATGGTAGGTAAGCTTGTCAGGCCCATAGGAATCGAAATGTCCGCACGTTTTTTAACAGCTCTGCCAGTATACAACGAAGAAAAATATGTGCAGGAGGTTCTCCAGAGCGTATCTTGCTACGCCGAGGACATACTGGTCGTTGATGATGGATCGACCGATGGAACCGCTAGGCGTTTAAGGGCATTTGGCAAGCGTGTGCATGTTGTGACGCATGCCAAAAACCAAGGGTATGGTGCGGCTCTACGGAGTGCATTTCAGTTTGGTATCGAAGGCAACTATGATGTTCTGGTCACGATTGATTGCGATGGGCAGCACGAGCCACAAAGGATCCCCGAGTTTGTTGCCGCTTGCCGTGACTCTTCGGTTGAGGTCCCACCGGATATTGTTTCCGGGAGCCGCTACTTGAAGAAGTTGTCAGGAGATGTTGTGCCCCCTGAAGAGCGACGGAGCATCAACCGGCAAGTGACGGAGGAGATTAATCGCAGACTGAAATTGGATTTAACCGATGCCTTCTGCGGTTTTAAATCTTATCGTGTGGCTAGTCTTCCGCGATTAAAGACTACCATAAATGGCTATGCCATGCCTTTGGAACTTTGGGTCCGCGCAGCACACGCTAAGATGAACATTGTGGAACTGGCTATCCCCTTGGTCTACCTGGAAGAAAAACGTTCTTTTGGTGGTGCTCTGGATGATGGTGGGACCCGACTGAATTATTACCATCGGGCGTTGGACGAGGCCTTGCATGCTGTTGTGTGTGATGGTGGGCCCGATCAGACCGATCCTGATCAAACCGCCCAGTTGTGTGGAGAGTCTCATCGATGAAAATTGCCAGCGGTAAATATTACGGTGGGAAGTTGCAGGTTCCCGCACAGAATGAGGGGGTATTGATCTACCCGCCAGCAGAGCGATTTGACGATGTCCTGGCTGGTAACATGCGGCATCGAGAAGAACCGTATTTGTTTGAGGGACAATTGGAGGACTACGATTTTCAAGGTTGTCGCTTCCGCGCTTTGGTAGATCAGAGTCGCGAAGAGATGTTGCTGGCGGCGGTTGCATATACATCCTCCTACCGAAATCTTTCAAGCGATCATGCCCATTGGCGTTCTTCGGATCCACTGATCTTCGCCGGCCATCAACCTGATTTGTTTCATCCTGGTGTGTGGGCAAAAAACTTTGCCATGGGCTCATTTGCAGCATCCCAGGGAGGTGTTGCGATCAATCTTTTAATTGATGCAGATGTACCCAAATCGACATCGCTAAAAGTCCCCACAGGTTCTCCAGAAGTTCCGGCTCTTGAAAAGATTGCGCTGGATAATGTTCCCATTGCAGTTCCCTATGAGGAATGGGAGATCATGGATGAGGATCTTTTTCGCAGCTTTGGTTCACGAGTTGCAGCAGCCATCAAACCGCTAGTTGCGGATCCTAGTATTGGTATGTATTGGCAAAAGGTCCTTGAGCGATCCCGCTCAGAGAGACATGTCGGTTTCTGTCTTGCTCAGGCGCGTCATCAACTGGAAGGCGAGTGGGGGCTTCGGACACTGGAGCTTCCTCAGAGTCATTGTTGTGAGACGGAGGCGTTTCGCTGGTTTACTGCCCATATGTTTGCTCAACTTCCGCGCCTGCATGAAATCTACAATGCCTCTGTCACCCAATACCGGCAAGATCACCATTTGCGCAGCGCGACACATCCTGTCCCAGATCTTATTGAGGAAAATGGTTGGCTTGAGGCGCCGTATTGGATATGGGATGCAGAAAATCCTCGCCGCCGCCGCCTCATTTGTCGACCTTGCGGTGATGAGTTATTACTGGCCGATGGAGCGGGTCTGGAAATTCCTCTATCGCTCACGCCGGATGGGGATGCCGGAACAGCGGTGAGCCAGCTTGCCGATATTTCAAAGCGTGGAATTCGCATCCGTCCACGGGCCCTGATGACGACAATGTTTACACGGCTGCTATGCAGTGATATGTTCGTTCATGGTGTTGGTGGTGGTAAATACGATCAGGTTACCGATTCCATCATGCACCAATTTTTTGGGATCAACCCACCAGACTATGTGGTGTTGTCCGGAACCTTAAAATTGTCGGTTTCCCAGTCTCAGCCTCTGACATCGTCATTGCGATCGATCAAGAGGGAATTGCGCGACTTGAAGTTCAATCCGGACCGATTTTTGAGACGTGCGTTTACCGATGTCGAATCCAAGGAGTGGTGGGATTGGATTGAAAACAAACGTCGCTGGGTTCACACTCCGAAAAATATCGAGAATTCACATACGCGTCATCGAGAGATTAGCAGGAGCAACGAAGAGTTGCAGTCGTTTGTGGCGGAAAGGTCTCAGCAATTATATTCGCAGCAGGAAAAAATAATGGCCCATCTTCGTGCCGATACCATTTTGTCTGCCCGTGATTATGCCTTCTGTCTTTTTCCGCAGTCGCAGTTGATGCACTATATGCTGGACATCTTGCCGAAAGCACTGTAAATTGAATGACGCAGTCTGGGCTGGTGGTCGGTTACGATCGGATGGAGTCGCAATCGTTGCCTAGGTACGCTTGATCGGTTGCTTTTTATTGCGGTTTGCACTTCTGGCCGGGTAGTGCATAAGTCAGGGAAGGGGGCAGGGGCACGGTGGGCCTCGTTGAGGCCGCGTCAAAAGGATTTCAGCCGATGGAAACGGTATCCGCGGCAGCGTCTCGGTCGATCATTTGTAGTGCGGTCCCTGGGTCGTTCCAGATTGTGGCCGCAAAGGCCTGTGATCACGCAGCGATTGAGCAGTTTCTCTGCACACGCCTGCGCCAAGTTTCCTCGCGGGAATTTTGCCACCAACTCGAAGAACCATGGTACGTTCCAAGTGATCGACTTCTGCTGAAAAAAAACAAACAGATTATTGGGCATATTAGTCTTCATTGGAGAACCATGTTCTTTGGAAGATCTCAATGGACGATTTGCCGGGTTAGTCGTCTGAATCTCTTGCCGGAATTTTATAACTACGGTTTGGCTGAGGAATTACTTCGTTCTGCTGAGCAGGAAATGTCGGAGCAACATGCACTTCTTGGTGTTGGTGATCTTGAAGATTTGGAGACCTTTTCCGATGGATTGTGGATCCCCTGTGGAGAGCATGTTATGTCAGAAGCTGATCCGCGCGATATCTTGGCCGAATTTCGCGTTCGCGATGAATCCGTGCAGTCTCGAGCACTGGTGTCCGATTTCAGGCGGAGGCGCAAGGAGATTAGCGTTCGGCACTGGAGGCAAGTGGAATTGCCGGCACTGATGCGTATCTACCAAAGCAATGCGGAATCTGGTTTTGGCTACTTGGAGCGGAGCGAGGCGTACTGGAGATGGTTGGTCACCCGCCACGCCTTTGATCAGATTATGGTTGCTGTGGAGGGTCACGATCGATTGGGTCAGGAAGGCCGAGATTATTGTATTATTGGCTACGCAGTTGTTCATGCGCACCAGATACTAGAAATGTTGGTGCAGCCTGGGCATCCGACCGCTGCCAGACAGTTGGTGAGCAGAATTTGTTCTGATGCGATAGAACACGACCGGAATAGTGTCAGCCTGCATGCTTCTTTTGATGAGCCAATACATACGATCATCACGGCGGCTAGTGGGCCATCGCCAAGCGATCGCACGCTTGTTCGTAAGAGAGTCATGGTCTGTGTTCCGCGTCATGCGGTTTTGGTCGACTATCTTGGGCCGGAATTATGTCAGCGAGCAGCCGATGCCGAGATTTCAATGCCCATCGAAATAGGATTGGCCATTGACGATTGTCACTATCGACTCTCTCTATACAGCCGTAGGGCAAAATTAATTTCTGGCAAGATGGGCGAAAATCACCTCATTTGCTCTCGAAAGACATGGGTGCGGCTCTTGTTGGGATCTGTCGATGCATCTTCTGCCCTGCTTGCGGAAAAACTCACCGCATCGACACCCAGCGCGCGACGCCATGCTGAAGTTCTCTTTCCCGCAGTGCCGCTCTGGCATTCTCCGTGGGCTGATTTGCCAATTGGATGATGAATGCAGTACGCTGTGTACGGTTCAGATCCCATTTCCTCACACAATGATTGATGCTCGAAATGTGGCAACGGATACTACTGGTTATATTATGTGTCTTGGTTGCAGTAGTGGTGGTTCGAACTTGGATTCTGGAAGGGCTGGTCATACCGGTCCGTATTGTTGGCCCCTCAATGGCCGAAACATTTTACGGCCCGCATATCGAATTGACTTGTGTGGACTGTGGGTTTCCTTTTGCGTTTGATGCAACGACCGCGCCTTTACCCCAGACCGCAATTTGTCCAAATTGCGGATATCGGGAAAACGAGACAAAAGCAGAGCCATTGTGCGGTGGCGACCGCTTGCTAATCGATAAAATGACCTATCAATTTCGACGGCCAAACCGTTGGGAGGCAATTCTTTTTCGTGGATCGGCACTCCAGCCAGGAGTGTGCATGAAACGTGTTGTTGGTTTCCCGGGTGAAACCGTAGAGATTCACGGTGGGGATGTCTTTGTTAACCGAATCCGCGCAAAAAAAACCTGGAATGACCTTCGGCAAATGGCACTAGTTATTCACGATGCCCGCCACAGATCTTATGATGTTGCCCTCCCGCATCGTTGGCGCGCGGCAACACCGACCAATGGATGGCAATCGAAAGGGAAAGGATTTGCATACAGTCCAGATCAGCGTCTCTCGCATGAGGTTGCCGGCCTATCAGGGGAGAAGTCGTGTGCGACGCTGGATTGGTTGCGCTACCACCACTGCCGGTTGCGGGTAGGTTCGCGGACCAAGGAGGGAGCACTGTCTGACAATTATGGGTACAATCAGACTCTCTCTCGGCAGCTCAATAATATTGAAGATATTTATCTCACAGCAACTGTGGAGGCGAGGGGTGATGGTGTGCTGGCGGTACAAGTGCCGGCCGATGGAAAAACGTTTTTACTGAGGATGGAAACAACTTCTCGGCGCGGAACGCTGTTGCATGACAACGAATCGGTTGGCGAATTTGTTTGGCAGGCCGGCCAATTGAAATCACCAACAACTCTTGAAGTGGCAACACTCGACAAGCAGTTTCTAGTGGCGATGGATGGCGTTTCCTGTTTGTCTTTTGACTACGATCAGTCCCAGTGGCGGGCAGATGAGGGGAGAACAAAGGATGCGGGTAGCCTGCAGAGGGCCGATCATAATCGGTTGGCAATTGGCGCCTGCGGGCTGGAGGTCGAGTTGAAAGATTTGCGACTCCTGCGCGATGTCTATTATACCCAGGGACCGCCAGTGGCTGCCGGTAAGGATATGAAAATGCACCAATTAGGCGCCGATGAGTTTTTTGTGTTGGGGGATAACAGCCCGGTCTCACTCGATAGCAGGCAAGGGTGGCCGGACGGAGTCGTCAAAGCGGCCGATCTTCTTGGAAAGCCGTGGCGGTGGCGGTGATTTGCGACAAGGAATCGAAAACGGAGATTCAAGTTCACCCTGGTGCCGGAATTCTGTATATTGACCGGTTCCCAGTCCCTTCAAAAACTCATTCCCTTCTGAAAAACCGTTCATGATCAAACACCGCGCCCGACGGCCCGAAAAACACCGCAAAGTGGACCAGTCCGCCAAGCAACCGGCTGAACCGACACGTCATGGCATTGTGCTCCATTTTCTTACGTCCAAAAGCGTGCGAGAAACCGTGGAATCGGTCGTGATCGCCTTTGCCCTAGCCTTTCTGTTTCGAACCTTTGAAGCCGAAGCGTTTGTGATTCCCACCGGGTCGATGGCGCCCACACTCCAAGGAAGACACCAAGATGTCGATTGTCCAATGTGTGAAAATGCCTATCGCCTCAGTGCCAGCCAGGAAGTCGATCAGACGACGGACCGCAAACGTGCCGATATCGTTGCGGGCGAGTGCCCGAACTGCCGCTACTGGGCTTGTACAAACCGGCGTCTGGGCGAGGATCTATTGAAGCAAGGTTATGCGAGGCCTTTCAATAACGGTGCGCTCAAAGTCGCAACAGAATCTTCTTCGGCGAATGGGGATCGCATCATCGTCAGTAAGTTTGCCTATGCCTTACAGGATCCACAACGGTGGGATATTTTTGTTTTTCGATTTCCCGGACAGGCTTCCCGGAATTATATCAAGCGTTTGGTCGGCCTTCCGGGTGATAATTTGATGATTTACCGCGGCGATATTTTTCAAACACTCAAGGAGGTGCATTCCGGAGAGGCACCAGAGAGGCTTAAATATAGGATTGAACGCAAGCCGCCGGACAAAGTGCGTGCAATGGCACAGCTTGTGTATGACAATCAGTATCAGGCCCAGAAACTGTATCAAGCGGGCTGGCCCCAGCGGTGGACGTCCTGGCCCCGGTCGGCAGAACCGGAGGCAAATGGCTGGCAGGCAGATTCCACGCACAAAAACTTTGAGGTAGCTGGCAACGGGGGCGATACGGCCTGGTTGCGTTATCAACACGTTGTGCCGAGCTTCTCTGACTGGGATGAGGTTATGCAGGCAGAAGCGACTGCAGATCCCGCGCTTCTATCGCCGGTTCCCCAACTCATTTCCGATGCCTATGCCTATAATTCTGGCTATGTTTACCCACCGCTCTATCGGGAACGGTCCTATGTGGATGCTGCGGCAATGGGAATGCACTGGGTCGGGGATTTGATGGTGGAGTGCGAAGTTGAGGTAAAGGGTGAAGATGGTGCCTTGGCATTAGATCTGGTAGAAGGGGGCAAGCATTTTCGTTGTACCTTTGATTTGGCAACCGGGGTCGCAACCTTAGATATTGACGGCACATTTTATGATCATCAGGGCAATGTGTCCCAACGGCCAGTCGCCTCGACACCCGTCAAAGGCCCGGGAACATACCGTCTTATTTTTGCCAACTTCGACGACCAACTTTTGCTCTGGGTGGATGAGGCGCTCGTTACCTTTGATTTGCCGACGTCATACCCTTCCTTAGGCAATGACATACCAAAATCGGATGCCGAGGATGGTGGCGATTTGGCCCCGGTGGGGATAGGTTCTCGGGGCGCTCATGTCCAGGTTGGAGATCTGCGTATTTCACGTGATGTCTATTACATTGCTACCTCGCCTCAGATGAGGAGATCTTCCGATTATCGTGATGGTCCACTCGCTGCGGGCAATCCGCTTGCGTCCCCCACTGATATAGATGCTGCGATGCAGAAGGTGCTGACTACCAAGTCGATGTGGCCTGAGTGGTTTGCGAAAATGAACGCCCGCTATTTTTCACTGCAAAAATACCCACCCTCGGAAAGCGAGCGGGATCAATTTATGGCACTCGGAGATAATAGTCCCCAAAGCAAAGATAGTCGGTTGTGGGCTACAGAAAAAACAGGTTTTTATGTCGAGCGAGAATTGCTGATTGGAAAGGCATTGGTTATCTACTGGCCGCTAACGCACATCCATTTGGTCCGGTGAACAGGTGAACTTTAGAGTAACAGGTGATTGATGTCCCTATTAAAGGTAGAGGGTCTGGTCAAAACTTACGGTCGCCGTCGGGTTGTCGATGGGATCGACTTTGAGGTAGGTGATCGCGAAATTGTGGGCCTGCTTGGTCCCAACGGTGCGGGTAAAACGACCAGTTTCCGCATGACCTGCGGCATGGTCGAGCCCGATGCGGGCCGCGTTATGCTCCGAGATACGGACGTGACAAACTGGCCCATGTATCGCCGTGCCCGTGATGGTGGCATGGGTTATCTGGCACAGGAACAGTCTGTATTTCGAAAGTTGAGCGTTGAGGATAATATATCCAGCGTGTTGCAATTACTCGGTGCAGACCGGAAACAGCGAAAGCGTCGAACCGAGGAGCTACTCGAACGGTTCAATATTACAAAAATCCGAAAGTCGAAAGCCCAGTTCATTTCTGGTGGTGAAAAACGTCGTCTTGAGATTGCTCGTTGTCTGGTATCTGATCCACAAATCATTCTTTTAGATGAGCCATTCACGGGCATTGATCCGGTAACCATCAACAGCATTCAGGACATCATCACTGGCTTGCGCGATACGGGTATCTCAATTCTTATTACCGACCATCGTGAGCAGGAAACGTTGGCCATCACGAATCGTAGCTATGTGATTCGCGATGGCCAGGTGCTTTGTCATGGAACGCCGTCCGAGGTCCTCAATAATTCTGCAGCACGAAAGTATTATTTTGGCGATACAGCCGCGGTGAATGTTGGCAATCCGCTCGGAAAAGAGATCACCCAAGGAAAGGGACGGGATCACCCGGACCGGCCAAAAAAGCCGCGCCGACGTACCGCATAGGGGGAATTCCTCTTTCGCCTACTGCAAGAAGCGTGGAAATCAGCGAGATTTTCGGCAGATACATATTGCCAAAGCTTTTGCCCTTGGCAGCCGATATGGTATTAAACACAGCAGTGTGGTATTAGTTTCACCGCATGTAAATATGGGTGATCAGTTCGTCTGGGATCCCAGAAGATATATAACTCATTTGTGAGATCACCAACGGGCTAACAAGGAGGTCGATATGTCCGAAAGTTATGATGGCGAATACCAAAAATTCGACGAGGACGAAAAACCAACCGAAGATGTTGGTATGGAATATGAGGAAATTACGAGTGAGGAAGTCGACAGAGTTCTCGAATCACTGACCAACCTGTTAGAGACGGTTGAAAGTGAAACCATTCATGAATATTTGGAAGAGGCCTACAATCAAGTATTCAGCTTGGTTTATGAGGAAGAGGGAGAGGCAGAAGAGGGCGAAGTGGCCGAATTGCAAACCGACGAGGCTGCTTTTGAAGACGAGTTGGAAGACGAGTATGAAGACGATCTTCCGGACGAAGAAGCAGCGTAGCTTGCCACTAGTGGGCTGCCATTGATGGATAGGTTAAAATAACAACCAAAGGCTCTCTCCAGTCAGTTCCGGAGGGGGCCTTTTTGTTGTCTGCAGCTTTGTTGCATATAGCCGTTAAGATCGGGTACGCCTAGAATCCTATTGGCTCCGGAGTGGGAGAAGATAGGACCTCAAGGGGTTGCGATTCTCTTTCTGGAGAATCCGCAGCAACCGGATGGTCGCGGGAGGTATCTCTCTTTAGCTGAGGATAGGCAACCTCATCGGGTGGGCCGTTAGGAGGCGTCGTTAACGGTGGCCCACACCAGTTGGGATAGGTATAGCCGATGAGCTTCGGGAAGCTTCGCTGATAATAGGGTGAACCTGAATGGCACCCACTGGTAACAGTTCCGGCGAGCAATAGGGTGCCGCACCAGATGGAAAGACGGGACATGGACTTGTTCCTTTGGGTCAATGCGGGACAACGAACGGGTTTCTCAGGGTTGTCGGAGTCTATCTGCGAGGTAGACTTGTTGCTGATCTCGGCTTGTCGCTAAAGGCTTGCTAAAATAACGAATTAGGTTTGAGTCGTGGAGTTTGTTGTTTTCTTGAGGCATCAAAATTGCCCCGGTAGCTCAGCTGGATAGAGCAGCTGACTTCTAATCAGCAGGTCGCACGTTCGAATCGTGCCCGGGGTACTTGTATATATGGGTTTTGGATATGTGGAGAAAAAAATATTTGTGATGCAACTCGCTGCTATCAGTGGCCCAATTTGAGGCAGCCGATGTATAGGGTTTCGTTTCGATCCGGATTAAGGCGGAGGTAAATCTGTGGATATTGTTCGACATGAGTTCTGGTTCAGCAGGGCCTGGTTCAGCAAACATGTTGGGTAACCAAAGACCAATCCATAGAGATGACAACGGCCAAAATGACCGTCACAATCGCAATGGTAAACTTTGTGGTCATCTTTCCAGTCAAGTCTTCCATCGGCAGGCGGATAAGCATGGTGATGCCCAGGATGACCGTTGCAATCGCGACCGCGTTCACTAAGAAATCAGAGTCGTGCATTGGGTTCTGCCAATGGAGCGCAACAGTTTCGAGGTGCTTCTAGCCCGCACGCGCTGGCCCACATAGAGGCCCCCCGGCCTACCGGTTATATCGGTTGCGGTGAGTTTGTCGCTTCACTGAAAACGGATTTGCGACTGCTAGCAATAGCCGATTTTTTTATTTCTTATTCAGAAATTTGCAGCCGCCGAGAATGTGTAGACCTAGGCGGTCGTGAATCGCATGTGTGGCCAATCCCGAGAACGCCCAGTCGGCATCAGAATAAACCCTATTTGAGTAAACGGGGCGCTTTGTCCGCTTGGAAATCAGGCTTTTCCGCAACGTACGTTGCTTTGTTGTCGGAATAAAAGAAGGCTTCTCCTTCTACGGCCAGTTTGGCGTGCGATGAATTGTCTCCATAGGTTACGCGCACAACATGTTCGCCCTGCTGGTGTCCCACTGCTTTAAATTTGATTTCTTTTCTCTCGCCGATGGCAAGGCTCACTGGTGGAAACTGAACGTGCCGATCGGTGATTTTGACATCATCCATCGGTGCTGCTTCCAGTCCTTCCGGTAAATCGACGCCCAGGACCACTATGTCGGCATGGCGTGTTCCGTGGTTGGTTACGATGACGGAGAAATGAACGATTTCTCCTACTTCCACTGGACCACTGCGGTTGATCACCGTTGCAAATAATTGGGGGCGGATCACGACATCAGTAGCGACTTGGCCGACGGCAGAAAGTCCTTCCTCACCGGTGGCCGTTACTTGTGGTACCTGTCGGCCTTCCTCATCCGCTCGCGCGTAGACCGACCAGTACTCTTCGGCCCCTGGAGTCAACTGTGGAAGTTGCCAGGTAAGTATGTTCCGTGATTTATTACAGACGGCTTCTTTGCTGGTCCCGAGAATTTTCAATCCAAACGGTACTGCCATAACAACTTTGATATCTGTTGCTGGGGCATCTCCCGGATTGGTTACCTTGACAACATATTCTCCGTTACGGTGCAAATAGCGAACGGAGGGACCTTCTACAGCAACACTTAGCAGTGGTCGATTGATTTTCACCTCCCACTCGGTGCTGACCTTCTGGTCCATGTCATCACTCGCGGTAAAAATAGCTTTTATGCTACCTTCACTGACCGCATTGCCGCAAAAACAAAAGACTTGCGATTCGCCAGGGGCAAGTTGCTCTATGGAACATGGCGAGAAAGAACTTTCATCAATATGTGTTTCACTAGGAAGATCCGGCTTAATAACCACGTTTCTGGACACTCCGTCACCGGAGTTGGATACGGTTACTTCATATTCGACACATTCACCGTATCCAACCTCTAGAGGCGCAGAACAGCGAATTTCCAGATTGGCCTGACGGACATGGATATTGGTGTCCGACTGCGTGGCAAAACTTGTACGGGCCTGCAGTTGTATCGGGCCAGTTTTTTCAGGTTTGAATTGAAGGCGGATCTTGCGTTCTTCGCGAGCCACAAGTTTCCCTAGATTGAACCGCGCAATACCATCTTTTACAGTCCCCGGTTTCGGTGATGCATCGACTAGCGGCGCGCCAGGAGGTAAGGCAACTTGTACTACAACCACTTCTGCAGATGCCCCACCGATATTTTTTACGGCAAGAGTGTAGGTTGCCACTTTGCCCAGATTGATTTCATTCGGTGCCGTGGTCTGTACCGATAGCATGGGCGCCAGGCGATTATTGACGCTAGCAGTTTCACGGGGTGTTTCGCCTTGGGCACCCACGATGGAGCCGAATAGCAATGTGGACACAAAAAGGCCAAACCGTGATACATTTGCGTCGATCATAGTTACGCCATCTTTCCTGAGAATTTCAAACTTGCCGAACAGTGCTCAGTAGTTGATGAGGAAAACCCCCACCAGCCACACGCGTCGCACTGGGTCTGCTAGGCTTGCTCCCTCCGGGTCCAATTTAAGAGAACCCATATCGGTCTTGAGCCTGTAACGTTTGTATCGGACCTCCCGTATTTGTCGCTTGACAGGAAATGACCGACTGGAGGGATCGTAGCAATTGTCCTAGCCCACTATGGGTCTTTAGGGGGTTTTGGCAGGAAGGGAAGATTTCAGGAGTCCCACAGAATCGATCAGAGGAGCCCCCACAGAGGTTTTTTCCCTAGTGGGAGAATGCCACTTCTCCCTCGCCAATGGCCAAACCTGGATGAGAATCGAAAGGTTTTGCCCACGCTATTCCCTGCCGGTCATCTCCACGTGGCCGGCTTCCCTGGGGCCAGGTTTTCCTTTGAGATCGATTTGATACTGGCCGGCCAACAGACCTTTAAGCCATTTTTCCAATGCATGCAGTGTCTTGCTGATTGCGTATCCATTCATGATCTCATTCTTTCTAATGATTCGATCGGGTCTTCACAGAGGCTAAAAAGTGGGCGGGAGTCCTCACTTTTTGGGAGGGCGTTGGCCAGCCGCTCGTTTCTGAGGTTTAATGGTAGCTTCATCAACTACGCCCCACCGAATTCGTGGACATGACCTACCGCAGCCTTAAAGAATGTATTGACGATCTAGAAGCCAGTGGACAACTTGTTCGTATTGAACAAGAGGTTGATCCAAATCTAGAGGCTGCTGAAATACATCGCCGGGTCAATCGTGCCGAAGGACCTGCCATCCATTATGTTCGGGTTAAAAACTCGCCATTTTCGATGGTCAGTAATCTGTTTGGCACCATAGATCGAGCGCGTTACATCTTTCGCAATACGCTTGAGGATGTCCGGCGACTCGTTGAATTAAAGCTGGATGTTGGTGCCTTCTGGCGGCGACCAGTGCGTTATCTCAAAACACCATTAACCGCCTTGCATACGCTGCCGCGCCGCGTTCGAAACGGGCCGGTACTCCATAAAACGACTACGATCGACCAGTTGCCCCAACTTGTTTCCTGGCCGGATGACGGTGGGGCATTTGTCACACTCCCACAAGTTTATACCGAAGATGTTGCTCAGGCAGGGCTGGCACACTCCAATCTGGGGATGTATCGCATCCAGCTTTCCGGGGGAGAGTATGATGTCAACCGGGAAATTGGGATGCACTATCAGCTACACCGGGGAATAGGGGTCCATCATACAGCTGCCATAGAGGCGGGCGTGCCACTCAGAGTCAATGTGTTTGTGGGAGGGCCGCCAGCAATGACCCTTGCTGCTGTGATGCCACTTCCTGAGGGACTTTCCGAATTGCGTTTTGCAGGAGCCCTTGCAGGTCGTAGGACGCGAATGATCACCCGGGGCGATCATTTGCCCATCTGTGCAGACTCCGACTTTTGTATTTCAGGCTACGTTGTTCCTCACAAGGCACTTCCAGAAGGACCTTTTGGCGACCACTTGGGGTATTATAGTTTGAGACATGATTTTCCAGTAATGCAGGTAGAGCAGGTTTATCATCGTCGGGGTGCAATCTGGCCCTTTACGGTTGTGGGACGCCCTCCCCAGGAAGATACCATTTTCGGCCAGGTTATTCATGAATTGACAGGCCCCATCATTCCCACAGTGATTCCCGGCGTGAAGGCTGTACATGCTGTTGACGCAACGGGTGTCCATCCGTTGCTGCTGGCGATCGGCAGCGAACGCTATGTACCCTTCAATGAAACTGCAAGGCCGGCAGAGTTGCTAACACAGGCGTCAGCAATTCTGGGGAGCGGCCAATTGTCGCTTGCAAAATATTTGTGGATTGCAGATGATCGTGGCGATACGCGGCCCAATATTCATGAGGTTGATCAGTTTTTGATGCACATGTTGCGTCGCGTTGACTGGTGTCGTGATCTTCATTTTCAGACGTGCACCACGATCGATACGCTGGACTATTCCAGCAGGGTACTCAACGAGGGCTCTAAGGTAGTAATCGCGGCTGTCGGGCCTGCGGTACGGGAACTACCAACCAGGGTACCGGACGATCTGAAGTTGCCCGAGGGACTCTTTGCCCCCCACTCACCCTTGCCAGGTGTCTTGGTGGTGCAGGGGGCATGTGGTTCAGATGGTCAAGATCTTGCCAAGTTGCTCGCCGCCCATTCCGGTGAGGGCCTGATTGCGGGATTCCCATTGATTGTTGTTGTCGACGAGAGCCAATTTGCTGGTGAATCTTTGCGGAATTTTCTTTGGGTGACATTTACTCGCAGCAATCCAGCAACAGATATTTATGGTTTTGGCTCCTATGTCCGAGATAAGCATTGGGGCTGTCAGGGATCACTTGTGATCGATGCCCGTACAAAGCCGCACCATGCTCCGCCGCTCATCGAAGACCCGGAGATTACTCGGCGGGTGGATCGTCTTGCCGCTCGGGGCGGTCCGTTGCACGGTATCCTTTGATACCTTTTGAGCGACTATGTGTGTGTTTGTCTATTGATCTTAAGAACACAAAGGGATTGTGATGCTTCCATGGAATTGGATCATGATGGCTTGGTCCTTTGTGCTTGGCGCAAGCGTAGGCAGTTTTCTCAATGTTGTTGTCTACCGATTGCCGGCTGGCAAAAGTCTCCTCCGGCCCGGGAGTCACTGCCCACATTGTGAAAGTTCGATACGGCCCTGGCATAACCTTCCCGTGATCGGCTGGCTGTTGCTGCGAGGGCGTTGTTATGATTGCGGTGCTCCGATCCGTGCCCGCTATCTTCTGGTCGAACTGATAACGGCAATTTGGTTTGCCTTAATGGCGGGAATCGGTTTTTGCCTTCAAGCCGAGATGGTATCGCCACGTCTCGGGGTTCTCTGGGCGTTTGTAGCCAATCTGGTGGTTTTTGGATGCGCGGTTCTCTCTGGCCTGTTGATTTTTCTGGACCGGAAAAAAGTACCCCGCAGTTTGATGGTCCTCGTGTTAGTGAGTACCCTTGGAGTGAGCATTCTGTTTGCGGTCCTTCGGATAAGTTAGTAAGTTCTGGCCCGGGAACGCCACTCCTCTGAAATCGTCCTCACTTGCCATGCTACAGAGGCATCGAACTCAACCTTGAGATTTCTCTCAATGGGAGTTAACCTATTCGGCTAACGATCTATTACTGATCTTTTTGTGTGGGTGTAGCCGTTTGGGATTATTCTATGTCTGAGAATCTTAATGAGCCGATGCAATCGGACACGTCGGAGACCGATGTCTGTTGGCGGGTTTACAAACCCCAAACCTGGCTCCAGCATACCCTGTTTGTTCTTGCCGCCCTGGCAACCGGTTGTGTGGCGTGGTTCTTCTGGTTTTCAGAACAAGAAGGTAACCGTTGGTTTGATCATCTGCGCGATGTGCAGTTCACGACGGAGTCGGTCTGGATTGTTCCTGCACCCGTGATCAATATCATTGTCCCGATGGTAACCATTACGCTCAGTATGCTCGTCATTCTCCAGTTGCGTCTCCGATTTTTTCCGGGCACCGAAGGGACCGGTATTCCTCAGGCGATTGCTGCCTTGAATGTCCCGGATGGGCCGATCCGCGAGCGGATGCTCTCCTGGCGAATTGCGATCGGAAAGACTTTGTTGCTTGTGCTGGGATTATTTACCGGGATGACGATTGGTCGCGAGGGACCGAGCGTTCATGTCGGCGCCTGTATCATGTACCTGATCACCAAAATCACACGTTTTCCACGCTATCTAGTTCAGCGGGGCCTGATTCTCGGTGGTGGAGCTGCGGGAATTGCGGGGGCCTTTAACGCGCCAATCGCAGGTGGAATTTTTGCGTTGGAAGAGATCGGTCGGTCCTTCGAAAAAAATAACGTCGGCACAATTCTTCGTACCGTTCTGTTGGCCTGCTTAGTGGTTATCCTTTTTAGGGGTAGCGATTATCTGTTTTATGGTGCCGTTGATTTGAGTGTGGAGGATTGGCCTCTAAGGCAGTGGCTTGCGATCCCTATCATCGGTGGCATCGGTGGTGTGCTGGGTGGGATCTTTTCCCGATCTGTGGTTGGAACAACGCGGGTGATCAATCCATTATTGCGCCGTCACCGCGTACTCGTCCCACTGGGGTTGGGAGGCAGCTTAGCCCTGATTGGTTTCTTTTCGGGTGGAGAATCGTATGGGAGCGGATTCTCTCAGGCCCAAAGCATTCTGATCGACGGCAGCGAGTATCCCTGGCATTATGCCCCCATGAAGGCACTGGCCAGCTATGTTTGCTTGATCAGCGGAATTCCAGGAGGACTGTTTGACCCGAGCCTTTCGGTGGGAGCAGGACTCGGCCAGACCTTTCAGCCGCTGGTGAGCTATCTTTTCCCTGAATTGGACCCAACCGCAATCATCATGCTTTTTATGGTGGCTTATTTTTCTGGCATTGTGCAGAGCCCGATCACCTGTGCTGTCATTATGGTTGAAATGACGGCGGCACGATTCATGACGATTCCGCTTCTGGCGGTATCAATCATTGCCTACGAATGTTCCCATCGAATTTGCCGGACAGCCATTTATGAGGCACTGGCAGAGATCTTTTTGGGGGGCGTCCGCGAGAGGGAGAAAACACAATATGCCGAATCGGATTAGCAATCAATAAAAAATCGGATTACAGGGCGGGGCGTCGCTGGAATTCAATTAGTGTGCCACTTGAGGGTGATACACCTTTGGCCTTAATGATAAAGTAAAAAGTATAGAGATAGCCAGCAGGGCTGATCGGTGCGGAGTATTTAACAAAAGGATAGATATGGCCGAGATTGCAGGCAGCCAAAATACTTCAGAAGATATCGCTCGGACCATCGGATTTGATCTTGTTCGCGCTGTGGAGTCGGCATCGCTCGCCGGTTTTCGCTGGCTTGGGTGTGGCGACAAAATAGCTGCTGATGAAGCAGCGACCGATGCCATGCGAGGCATGCTGAACATGGTCGACATGCAGGGCATCTGTGTGATCGGGGAAGGTGTTAAGGATGAGGCTCCCGGCATTTTTCGAAATGAAAAACTAGGTTGCTGGAGGTCAGGGTCACATCGCGTTAACTTTGCGATCGATCCCATTGATGGTACACGTCTCACGGCGAAGGGATTGCCAGGTGCCATCAGTGTCCTTGCGGCTACGATCGTCTCTAAAGAATCAACGCGGGTCCTGGCAGAACTGCCGAGCTTTTATAGTTATAAATTGGCGTATGGTCCGGCCGTTCGGGAAGCCAACCCAGAGATCGATATCGATGCGCCACTTGAGAAAACGTTGCAGACCATTGCCGAGTGCCTGCAGAAGCGGGTTGGCGATCTGGTGGTGTCGCTTCTGGACCGCCCCCGCCATGAAGCCCAAATTGACGCAATTCGCAGGCTGGGAGCGAGAATCCGGCTTATTGGTGATGGGGATGTCGCCATGGCGATCGCTCCCTCAATGCTCAACAATACCGTGGATGTCTATCTAGGGATTGGCGGATCGCCGGAAGCGGTGATTGCAGCCGCTGCGATCAAATGTCTTGGTGGCGAAATGCTCGTAAGGATGTGGCCCCGCGATGAAAGCGAACTTGCTGAGTTGAAAGATTCAGAATGGGCGGACAATCTCAGTCATATTTATAACTGTGATGACCTCGCGGCAGGTGAGGACATTATTTTTGCAGCGACCGGGATCAGCGATTCACCGATGCTCGATGGCGTGGTGATTCGAGGTCAACATGTCTACACCCATTCCATGTTGATGCGGGCGAGATCCCGTACCGTTCGCTACATCCAGACAATCCATGATCTGTCGCGCAAAACAATTCGTCTTGCCTCCGACGAACAGGAACATTCCCTTTAGTCGCACCCTGCTCCCAGTGAAAGTTGCAGGGATACCAATGTCTCTGCTTCTGGCTCACGAGAATAACGGAAGCATAAAAGCGGGTGAGGGGAATCGAACCCCCGTATCAAGCTTGGGAAGCTTGTGTTCTACCATTGAACTACACCCGCGAGTGAGAGCTCCGTTCGCAGAGATTCTCGTTCATTGCAGGATAACAGATCATCCTGATGGCGGCGACTAGGGCGTTGCACGCTCTTGTTGCGGCAGTGCTAGGGCTGCTGGCTGGCCCATCGCATGCATCAGACGGTATTGGGCACGATTGTAGTTGCTGATCGCTTCCGTGTAAGCATTCTTTGCATCGGTACGGGCATTGATGGACTGAACTAATTCCAGAGGAAGGCCCGCAGCATTACGAATGAGATCAAGATTTAATTCATAGCTGGTGTTAGCCGCTTTGATACCCTGTTTTGCCGCTTCCATTTGACGCCGAAAACCAGCTACGTCCGTTGCGGCTTTAATAATGTCAGCAATAACCTGATTCTGTAATGCCTCAACTTTCAACTGGGATTGAATATATTCACTTTTACTGCGCCGTTTCAGCAAGTAATTACCCAAACCAAGATTTCTGAATTCCCAGATCGCCAAGGCATCCAGATCGTCACGGATTCCCATGTTGTCGATGCTCGTGCCTTCACTGCCACCGAAGGCACCCACACTCCCTGCGAGTTGAATATAGGGTAAAAAAGGACGGAATGTTTCCTGGCGGAAACGAACCAAGCGGGCTTCTGCGAGTGCCTGATATTCAGCAAGCTCCGGACGCGCGGCGAGTCCGGTGGCGATCAGTCCGTCGAGCGCCAAAGACTCTTCCACCATGGCGACCGGCACAAGATGTTGCTCAGCTGGGACCAGCTGCAGATCCGAACTTAATCGCAAAAGACGTGCAAGTTCTGCAGTGTTGCGGATACTGCGCCTTTGGGCGTCGTCAACCTTGCGCAACCATTGGGCCGCTTCCGCTTTTGCCCGGTAGACCTCAGCGGCCGCTCCCTGACCAGCATCTGCAAAATGTGTCGTCAGCTGCACAAGATTTTGCGAGGCCTCAAGGCCCTGATGATTATTGGCCAGTTCGGATCGTGCCTCAAGAATATCGGCATAGGCGATCCCAATCTCGAGTAACGTATTATTGGTTTCTCCGACTTTAGCAGCGGTAGCTGCCTGGAAATGCTGCATTTTTTCGAGTGGTTCGAAGTAAACATCTGCCAAAGAAAGATTGAGTACGAACTGCCCCGGGCCACCGTTTCCGCCGGTCACGGGCGCTCCTTCAAAGCCGGCGCCCGCGCCGGTATAGAGCGAACTTCGGGTATTTGTCGTCACATTGCCTCGCGTGTGTTGGATCTGTCCATCGTGATGGTTCCACCCAACTCCGTACCAAAGCGTAGGCAGCAGCAGCAGTCGTGACTTAGTCCACTCAACTTGTGCCTGATAGGCCTTTTCTCTTGCGATGTGAATCTGTAACGCATCGGCTCCACCGAGTCGTAATGCTGTACCGAGATCAATCACAAAGGGTTCTTCTACTGAAAGAGGCATTTGCTTCTCTGCAGTAGTTGACTGTGGTACCTCTTCGAAATCAGGTGGTGGTATTGGCAACTCAGGAGGGAGCTGCTCTGTTTCGAATGGCTCGAGAAGTTCTTCCTCATAAGCGACTTGTACGATAGTTTTTTGAGGAATGACCTCCGTCATTTTGGGCTCTTCTTTCCAAGACTGCGGTGTCACGAAGGAATCATACACCGGCGAAAA
>Ga0315338_1001330_pt1 | contig 32207 bp, 19 predicted proteins | sample ASW8metaG_FD_204518 | JGI IMG/M metagenome (GOLD analysis project Ga0315338, IMG submission 204518) | Ammonia-oxidizing marine archaeal communities from Monterey Bay, California, United States - ASW #8 | ecosystem: Environmental > Aquatic > Marine > Coastal | place: USA: California | collected... | reverse complement strand
AGCATATTTTGATAAATTGAAGCTGCAAATAGCTGAGATTCCGAAACTCAGACAAATAAATTATCCAAGTGCATCGTTTAAGCCATATCCTTTGGCAGAACACCTTCCTCAGTCCTTGGGCCTATATATCCCAGAATTATTTGTTGATTCAACCATCATTGAAAAGTTTTTAAACAGGAATGAAGATACAAAATTTGAAAACAGTCTAACTGATACCAAAAACTTAATTTATCAAAATCTCTATAATAATCTTGCACAAATATATAAATCTAAAGGTACCGAAAAGTCAATAAGAAATGTATTGAGCTGTTTCAATGTCGATGATAAAACGCTTTCTATTCAAATAAATTCAAATAATCAAGAATATGAATTAAGAAACAATCTGCAACAACAGATATTAAGTAAAAATTTCATAAATTTCAATACGGTCAACAACAGTAAGGCGATTGTTTATCAAAGATCTGCTTCGTTGGCCGGCCTTGACAATATAGATGTGTCGGGCTCCATACAGGGAAACGAAACTCAAGAAGCCTATGGGTTAACTTACGAAGGAAACTTTTTGTTTCCCGACTATAATAATCAAAGATCAACTTTTGTTAGGGATAGTAATTATGACAAAGTTTCGCTATTCGGTTTTGTTCACGTCGATACGGGAACTGGCACCGATGCAAGTGTTTCCGATAAAGAAAAGGGTGTTGCAACAAACACGGAAATACAAGACGATCGTGCAACACTAAAAATATATGCAGTCCGTGATGCTGTGGCTTCAAAAAATGCATATTTCCAACTAACAGGCGCCTTCACTACTGCATCAAATGGATTTTCTTTAACAAGTAGTACTTTCTTTGATGTCTATGACGACGAACAGTGGAACTTATCTGTACGGATCAAACCTAAAAAATATCCATATGCTCCTTTTGTTAGCGGATCCGGAGATAGCACATACGAAATTATATTCTCTGGTTATAATCCGCAGACTGTTGGCCACTACGATAGTTTCTCTATCTCTCATGATGTGACTGGGAATATTGCAAAACAAATAATTCGAGCCCGAAAGCGTCCATATGTCGGAGCAGATAGAACAAACCTGACAGGAGCAGTCCAATACAGGAGTGATGTATATGCATCTTCGGTAGCTTTCTGGACAAAATACCTTAACGATGATGATTTAATACAACACGCATTTGATTTTGAAAATATTGGAATTTCTGCGTCCTATAGACCAATATCCGCTCTTGACACTGGCAACAGGGGATCCGACATTAAAAATATAAACACCCTTGCTTTAAACTGGAATTTCGGAAATGTAACCGGCTCTGATTCTGGTGGCAACTTTGTTGTACAAGACTTTAGTTCCGGGTCCCAAGAAAATAGAGAGAAGTTTGGATGGGTTGGAAAGATATCGGGATATCAAAATACGGGCTATGGCTACGGGTTCACTGCTTCCGATACAGATGTTATGAATAAGAAAAGGATCAATATATATAAGTTTACAAACCCCGAGATAGTTGTATCGTCTGATTTGGTGCAAACATTCTCGGATGAAGATATGTTGTTTCCAAATTTAAAAAGAACCGAGATTGCACCGAATTATGTGTATTCTTTGGAGAAAAGCCTCTATGGTGCAATTAGCGAAGAAATGTTAAACTTCTTCGCCGGCGCCGCTGATTTTCATACACTAATAGGACAGCCGGTAAACCGTTATCGCAACAGATATAAGGCCATGGAAAAGCTTAGAGAAACTTTTTTCCGTAGGGTAAAAGAAGTCGCTACCGTTGAAAAATACATCAATTATTATAAATGGTTTGACGATGCGATAACCTCGGTTATATCTCAAATGGTTCCTGTATCTTCTGAATTTATAAGTGATATTGGAAACATTATTGAAAGTCATGTATTAGAAAGGAATAAATACCAATCAAAATTAAACATAATTGATTCAGATCAATTCTGGAGAGACTATGAGCCCGTGATTGAGCCGATGGGTGAACCTCCCGACGGCCTCGACGATACCCCGATACCTGCACCACCGGCCTCCCCGCAGCCGCAAAACCGCGCAGCCGGCTGGTGGAAAAAAAGAGCGATATCGGAACAGGCTGAAATCACATCAGGAAACGCAAGTGTTGATGCCCAGAGAGATAATTTTAAAAAGGTTATTTGGTCGACTCCGGCCTTTAGTAGCAGCCATACTCCAAAACTTCAAACTCTTGATGGAACGAGATATGAATACCCTTCGTATGGTACCCGAAACAGCGCCGGCGTAACTACGATGACAATAGATACTGAAGAAACAACAACAAAACGAAACGATATCAAAGGTGGCACAAACTTTAAAGCAGGAAAGAATTTTGAATTCTCAGCCGTTTCGCTAAGACCTGCAGGTCCAGTTGAAAAAGGATCCGCAGTATTTGTTCCAGCAAATGTATTAATTGCTTTTACTAGTGAATCGAATCCCCTAACAGAGTTCATTAATGAATCATGGCCTGACAATTATATCAGAAAAAGGAATAAGATATTCAGGGTTCAAGCCGGCCGCGATTGGGAAGATGGTATCGGCTACAAAAACATGAAGTCAACCATAGCTCTTCCCTTCAATATATTCAGCTCCAGTGTAGAATTAAGTTCTGGATATAATGTACAAATTCTTGATAAGGTTGGACGCAATTTACAAATAACAAACCTTCATAATGATGTTTATGGAGATCAATTAGAGATCCCAATGCAGGGCCCGTTCTCGTATGATACCGTTGGCGGTCACCAATCGCGACATATTGGCCTTAACGACGGAACAGACAGCCCAGAGACCAGAGCAGAGGCTTGGAGAATTTTACTTGGAACATGTGACATCGTCCCTCACGGTGCCATTGGTATGGTTGGGCCGGACTATCCCCCACCAGATTTGACAATCAACCGGGATCTCCCCTTCAGGCCACCCTATCCTTACGACAGGCACCAGAAGGCATATTTATACAGAGATTTCATCGCCAAGCGCCCGGTTAATATTAAAAACATCTCACGGCAATCTGGTAGCACAACCGTCCCTGGCAATTATCAGAATCAATATGAGATAATACATTCATTTGGCGCCACCAACAACCCCCGTGCTTTCATTGAGAATCAGCCCACGCTGCCTCCTCAATTAGATAATGTAAGCCATACAACAAACGTCATGACCTTCTTGGAGCGCCACCGCGGCTCAGAGGGACACTTTCAGTTTGTAGACGAATATAACACGGGATATTTAACTGGCGCCACTAACAAAAGCATTATAATAACAAGATTTGCCGCGGTCGGCGGCCCAGAGGTCGAAACGCTCGGCTATCAAGATTTTAAGGCGTCAGAATATTCTCCGTACAATGTATTAACTTACAGAAATTTATCAGTTCAAAAACCCTCTCAGGGTCCCTCTGGTTCGACTTCTGAACCCCACGGGGGCACACCCACCACTTCACGCGTATTCGACATCCACGGCAAAGACTATGGGCTTTATTCTCATGCGGCTAGGCATACTGGGAAATTTGGTAGAGACTCAGTATTTCAAGGCGCCGAAGGCGCCTCGTATGATCAGCTGCCCGGATTTCACAAAGTCCACAGAAATCGCAGTTATAGAATGGAAATAGGTGCAGACTCCACAGATTTTGTAACGAGATCAGTCTACGACAATTTAAACGTCAGTCGCCCCATTCCGTGTTCAGATAGGCAATATTTGTGGTTATCTAGCTCGGTTATTGATGTCGGGAAGATTAGATATGCGGACTACCAGAACACCACCAATGTAAGTAGAATGCGATGGAAAACTTCAGCCGGCCTGATACCTTACTGGACGTTTGTAAGCAGTTCTGATGCATTTACGGGAAGCTTTCATCAGCCTATAAACAGGTTAAACATTATTGTTTTGGACCCTGTTGATGATGATAACGGGCTTATGGGGAATTCTGATGGTACAGTAGAATTAAACGAAGATCTTGTTGGCGCTGCACGCCCAGCCGTAAGCCCAGACTATTTAAATCAATTACTCTGCAAGCGTGGCTCTAAATACGGCTGGGGCTGGAATAAGTTTCGTCAACAAGACCATCAACTTTTGCTTAAGCAAAGAAAAGAAAATGAATTGGTTATTCGGAAAGACGCAACTGATACGCTAACAAAATATAATTTGCCACCGATTTCTATGAGAGGCAGAACGTCCCTGGTTAATATGAGCCATCAGGTTATCGACATAACGACTCCCGGCTCCGACGCAGTATCACAGGATATTACATTTAAGATAACCAACACTAACGAAAAAATCTTCTTCAGCCAGAAAGACATGAATGATGTGGCAAATATCGATATCGCACAGGTCTACAATCCCCTTAAAAGCGTAATCGGATATGGCGCCCGTAACTCGTCCGTCGAACTAAACTGGATACTATATTCGCAAAACATATTCCCGTCACTGAGAAACGAGTTCATTAGTGGTACCGATCGTCCGAACTTTGATAATATGTACTGGAGAGATGACGTCAACGATCGAGTTGCGCTCACTGTTGATCCCCGCGGCACCGCATATAGATCATCAAACGTCGCGGCCGCAAACTCTTTTGGAATTTATGTGTCCCAAAGCGCTTGGTGTCTTGATGCAATGCCGTCGTTCCTTACGAGATCCGGACTAGAAGTGGCTCCAAATGCCAAGGAAACTACTAGTTCATTGCCGGCCGGAGAACTTCAAAATTCATACTTTAGATGGGCTAGGATACCCCCGTATGGCCAACCTGGCGCACTATATGCCAGAATGCACTCTCTTGACACCCCAAGATCAGTTGCTGCTCCAAGTGGGCCACGCATTGCTGAAACCGGCTCATTGCCAGGACTTAGCGCGTCATTTGAGTATGCTCACCGGCTCAACCAATTTGGCGCCGGCGAGGCACTGTGGGAAGCCGGCGCTCAAGCAGGGTTTGTTGAGTTCGTCATTTCGAAAAGACCCAATAAGCCCGGAAGCGCAATACCGAAAATATTTACATCAGCCTCATCGCAGCCGTGGTGGGATACTTACGAATCATTTAAAGAAGATTTAAAATTAAAAGCAAAGGGCTATGCAGTTATTCCTGAATTCAGAATTAGCGAACATGTGGACAGCTATCGAAAGCTTGGAACGGCTACAAACAGATGGTCCGGCATCCCAATGCTTAGTATTCCTGGCGCTCGTAGCTCGAGCATTGATGACCCGCTCAACGACAATTCAGGGAACAATTTCTACAAAGATTATTCAAATTCTGATTTCTTAGAAGGCTTTTTGGGAGTTCAAAAAGATAGTCTTCTCGAGGCCAAAGAAATCAGAATGACGTGCACCGGCGCCATTCGATATAATGCGTATAAGGGATTCTACCCGGCCCAAAGAACATTAGATCTGGTCTCCCAATTTAGTAAATCTTTTTATTCACAGTTAATTGTTAGCCAGTCTAACGCAGCCGCTGGCCCTAAATTCTTATATGGCAAAGATAGCTCGCTTGATGAATTTGGTGGTTGTTTAAAACAAGTATTTGATCCAGTCTTTTCCCCGGGCATCTTATTTAACTCGATTAAATCCGGAATAGCTGTTGACTATCCGGTAGTTCATGATGGTACAAAAATCAAACTTGCACACTACGGAAAAACAACTGACGACAATAACTTTGCGCTCTCCATTACCGGAGCATTAGGTGTAGATTCACACAGTGGGACTAGCAAATTTAAAATTGGTCTGTCCGGCGGAATTGGCTATACTGGGGGACAATTCTGGGATCGCAGAATCCCATTTGAAGCGATTATTAGACCAAGAGATTTCTTGCCGGGATACACCTTCTTAAACATGGAAGCCCACCCAAGCGCTAGCGTCGTGACGCATGGTTATGAAGTTACGGCCTCCTTGTCAAACGGCGGAGACAATTTATATAACTTAATGGCTAGAAACTTCTTCGGGGAATCGGCAACCTTTTTCTTGGATGACTCCGAGCTTACAACTTTAGAATCAAACACAGTAACTGATGACCTTATGTTTCCGGCCGGTGAGGTTTACATGTCCAGAATTAAGCTTCGCCGTTCTCACAACGGTGCCCGTACCTATGAATACGAGCATGACTCGTTTACAAAGAAAAATGAAGGAACTGGCGGAGATATAGGTACTGGTAATCTGGGTCTTGTTGGAATTAACAGTGGTTATGGAAACTATGGCTGTAGAGCATACATCTCTTCATCAAGAAAAGATAGTTCCTTCCCGGGATCCCCAGCAGGAAATAATGTTTTATTGCAAGCTGAATTCCCAATTCCCCAAGATCCAAAAATGAATCCGGACTTCAAAGAAACCTTTACAATGTACTCTCGCCCTTCTGCATTTGGACCTCCCGTCGCCGGGCGCCCAACGGGAAGTCACTCAACTCGTGAGATTACTTATGGTGTTAGCGGACACAAGCTTGATGGAAAATATACCGCTTCATTCGAAAAAGCAGCCTTCGATAGCTTCGAAGGAATCAATCCGGCGTTTACTCCTCCATACACCAATGGAGAAGCCTGGGTTGATCTAGTTTTCAGACCATCAGCAAGCATTAGCTATGATTTAGAAAGAATTTTAGCAGAGACTGAGACAGTTTGTTGGCGATTTGATTCTGGTCCAAAAATACGCCTTAGTGGCTCAACCGCATTCACAGCAAATTTACCCGAGCCCGGCTTTCCGTTGTTGATACCCGTACAACAAAGAGTAGGAACAAGCGCCGGCACCATTAACGACGAGTCTCCAAACGACGACAATACTGTACCTTCTCCATACGACGGCTTAAGAATCAACGTTAATTCAATGCAGATCACATCCAGCTTGGATATCTTTGGCGTTGAAAGAGTCTTAGAAGAAACAAGCGCCGGCCTTGTAACAAACAAGTCTGTTGGTCAAAAATGGTTAATCCGACCAAAATGGGAAACACCGATGATGAACTTCAATGATGAAGGGGTACACCCAATTACTGCACACGCCAGCACATTAACGATTCCGACTTTTGCATCAGCTTCTGTTCCGCGAGGAATGTGGCATCAATTTGGAGTGATACCTGAAGATCCAGACGTCGGTGTCTTCATGGAGATTTCGGAGATACCCTTGCAGTGGCTAACTAATCATTATGAGGTCATTAACGAGCCAAGCGTGTACAACAACTTTTCAATTGACAATGCCCGCGCACTTCCAAAGAAAGTTAAGTCTTTAGCTAAATTATGTGGATTCAACAAGAATAACAACACCAAGAGATTGGGAGAATTAAAGGAAAGCCTTAAAGTTAGAGAGGCAATCGTAGCGGTACCATATATTACCAAAGCTCTTAATTCAAAATCGGCCGAATCCAAGCAAACCAGAGGCGCGAAGGGCGCCGCCATAAAAGAAAGCCTCAAACAATTTATCTCTATCCCCAAGCGTCGTTGGAAGGCAGCATTTAAAGAATCCCAGGGTACCTCTGTCCAGGCAGATTTATTAAAAACATCTGGCGCCTCGATTAGAAAATTAAGACAGGCAATGGAAAGATATGTGTTTCCCCCTCAATTTGACTGTATTAACAATCCGAATATTACACCGGTTGCCATGTATGTATTTGAATTTGAGTATGAATTCGATAAGGATGATTTGTCTTATATGTGGCAAAACATAGCCCCCAGAAATTACAAGAAATTGTCATTCCAAACCCAAACTGTTACACATAACTTGGCGGATAATGAATTAATTAATAAAAAAATATTATCAAATGAAAATCTTCGTTGGATGGTATTCAAAGTTAAACAAAGAGCAACATCGGATTATTATGATTTGCTCGTTGACCAAGCCGGCGCAGCAACAACCCAAATTGGCGCCAAGAAAAAGAAAAATAGAAAATACAATGTTGGATACAATTGGCCCTATGATTACTTATCTTTTGTTGAGCTAATTAAAATGGATGTAGATATATTACTTAAGAATGAAGAATAATGGCAAAATTTTTAGATAAAAAAGAAAGAGTAATCGATTTTGAATTGACCCCGTATGGAAAGCAAAGGCTGTCTGTTGGAAGATTCAAACCGATCTATTATGCTTTTTTTGATGATGGTATTCTCTATGATAGCAAGTACGCTGGTTTTTCCGAAACGCAAAATGCAATAAATGAAAGAATAAAAGATAACACTCAGTTTATCGAAGGCATTCTAACCTTTTCAGAGATAGAAAATTTCATACCTGCCGGTAATTATCTTAACGTTGCCGCGGCAGATATCGAGATGGATCCTGCAGATATTGATATATCTCCCGTGAGTCAAATTTTAAGAACTGACAAATTTACTTTTGAATCTGCAATCGGAGATGCGAGATTTGATTCGGACAACAACCAATATGCGCCCGCAACCAAGATTGTAACCTGTCAGGGCGAGATTATAAATATCGCAACAAAAGACTCGTCAAGTTATGATTTTACTGCTTCGCCGGCCGATGTAGAATCCCGACAGTTCAATATCCCACAAATTGATATTCAACTTTACTACACAAAAATGGTTGTCGACCCCACATCTATACTGAACTCCACGAGCGTCACAGAGACCATCAACCAAACACTCCCCTTCGCAGACGGAAAGGTTATAAAACTTGAAAGAAATGATTTGGTTGTCTACGCCGAAGAGATTAATACCGAGTTATTAACAGAAAATTATGATATTGAAATATTTGAAATTTTGACCGGTAGCACAACAAAGCTGGAGCAAAAATATTTTAGAAACGTAGATGAACAAATAGTTGATGGAATGATGGTGTCTAAAAATCACAAACAAGTATTTACATCAACTACAGATCAAAAAGCTGTTGAATTTTATTTTGATGTCTTAACAGACAAGCAAATTAATGCTAAAATAGCATGCGGTTGCGCAAATAGTTTTAACTCCGACTCTTTTTATGTTGATATAGATTTTGACTGCGAGGCCACTTCAACGCAGGAATTGTATTATGATATCTATGGAACCGTTACAGTGCCCGAAATATGTGACCCAGATTCAACAACAACAACAACAACAGTAAATGAAGACGGTGAAGAAATTGATACCGAAGACACTATAAATTGCGAGGATAATTAATGGCAAATGTAAATCTTAAATTAAATGCTGAAAGAGCTTTCGGAAAGTACTTACCCACGGTATATTTGAAAAGAGTGGTGGTCAGGGCAAATGAAGAAGATCCCGACGTAGACAGACAAAGTCTCGTCAAAGTAACAGCAGACATGTCGATATCTTTCACAAAAGCAGATAATGTTGAATACCGCGGCGTACCAGGGGAAGCCGATTTCAAAGGACCCTCGGTTGAAGAATTTATAAAAAATAATTTAGATGATCTGTATTTATATACTTTTCTGTCTCCGTTCACAAGATTAAATTCGGAATTAGAAAAGGAAAGACTTAATCTTAAAGATTTGTTAAGGGCCTTTGACAATTTAGATGATATCAATCAAGAAAATTTTACAGCTGATAGTCCAATCTGGCCATTGGTTCGCGAACACGCACAACAAGCATGGGTGGACAAAGAACATTTTTATGGTCTCGATACCGAAGCTCCATTCGGCATATCACCGGGCAGCGCAGAGGCCTCTCAGATGTCCCTCATGGGCCTGTTGGCCACCAACACGGATCTGGCTGCACACTCCATTTATTGGGCATACCCGATATCGGAAGATGTCTCCGCCACTGACCTCGTGAAAGCCAACACGCTCCTTGGAAATTTTGAAACTCCGGGCTCGAGTGTCCATTATATTTTTTATGGCGATGATGGCGAATTCGGGCCATGGAACACTCCACAAAGTATCAAGTATGAAACATTAAAATCCATCATGATGGCCACAAAGACTGCCCAGGATGGCATTGCGAGCACCATCGACAGTCCCGACGCCATGGCTTCGATAGTAGAAGAGGCGGAATCCGATGCGGAATACGCCGAGGAAATTGGCCTGCACACGGACGAACTCAAAGAGTCAGAAAATAGTTTTTTATATGAACAACTCCAGAGATCTTTGGCCACCCACGCCCCAAGTGCGGCTCTACTTAAACAGTCTAAAAAGATTAAATTAACCGATCTCATCGGAGAAACAAACCCATACGGCTCATCACTCACTTTTAATAAAACATACAGTTCAGAAAATCAAGAAATATTTTCAATTTCCAATATAGAATTAAACTTTTTATATGAGCCCGGCCCCGGAGATTCGTATACGTATGTACAAGAACTGGTCGAACAATTAGAAAAGCTCTTTATAGTTTCTACTATTGGATTGGACATGGAGACGAGAGTTTCATACGATGAAGATGCAACATCGGACATCCCTAGGGAGTTGTTCAACTCCTTTTTTGGAAACATTACGTATGAGCACGTGTTATCTAATAATGCTGTTCCTAATCCCTATTTTGAAAAATTTGTGTTTTCTAAAACGAAATTAACTTATGATGGCATACCAATCCAAGGATTGAATGGTAAACTTTATGCAGACGAACCATTTTCTAGGGATGATGTAATTCACAATTATGACAAACTAGTAGCAAAATATACGGAACCAGCGAAAAGCGATAAAACGCTAGCGACACATGTAAAAAATCTGTCTGTTATTTTATCGAAGTCCGCCGCCTCCCCAAACCTCATAAAAGACTTAAAAAGATTCCAGAGAACATTCACCGATAAATCCCAAACGACAATATCTGGTAGGCTCTACGCAGAATTTAACAAAAATCTCACCGCGATAAACAAAAAAGTTATGCGGCAAGAACAAGTTGAAAAAAGAGTGGTGGTAAACGCAACTTGTCTTGATCTCCGTCCACAAAGAGTCGTTGGTGATGTGTATATTTTACCAACTCCCAATACCTACGAAGTCAGTTCGTATTGGGCCTCGTATGCCGCCGGCGAGGCTGTCCCGGGTTTCACCGCGACAAGATTTCCAATGGCCAAGGCCGACAATCGGACGCTCAGCCATTTCATTCCACAAAATTGGTCAAGAGTTTTTAGGAGCTTAGATTATATGAAGGCCGACACTATCTATAGTGCTAGTGAGGCCGAACAGCATAAAAGATGGCTCATCTACCGAACAATCGAAGAGTACTCCGGCACGCCAGGCGTTACTGAAGAAGCAATTGTCGCAGCGGTGGATGCCGCCCTTGACGCAGCATTTGGTGCAGGTGTGAGCGACATCGATGGCGATGGCACATCTCTTGATTTAGATATAATTGTCAAAAATCAAGGATATTTCTTTTTTGATTATGAAAAAGCCTTATATTCCCAATGCGCCCTTGCACAAGTGGTGGATTTGCCTAAATTGTGTGTATTCCTTGGAACGTCATTGCCGTATGCTAACTTCAGAGTAAAAAGCGTTTCCTTAAAAAGAGAAGAAGTTAATATCACCGACTTCTACGCCACCGAGGCCGATGCTACGGGAGCCGCCGACGGTACCGGTGATCCGATCCCCACTCACACAGTAGAAATGAAAAGTTATTTTGACACCACCCGAGAGATCCCAGTTATGTATAAAACAGACCACACGGTTACGGGTAATAATTATAAATATGGAAAACCCGTCGTTACTTTGGGCCAAATGACAGCAGGTACCAGCGACGATCACACAAAGTACTCACACGTTAGATTTACAGACTTCGATGTAACGGGCACTGAGCAAACCCGCGGCGAAACCCGCCGCCTCCACAACATCGGTGCGGGCCCATTCTCTTGGGGCGTCACCTCCCAAGGCCTGGGCACCAAACATGCCGATTTGACCGGCATCGGGACCACAATAACTCTCTTCTCGCGAAGCTATCGATTGATGGCCTTCGAATTTGAAGATTATATGGATGATGATGTAGCGCTGAATAATAGTCCAGCATTTGGCTATGGCCATTCCGGCCAGACCTCCAACTCTGCGATGGATACACTTTACGACTCCGGCGCCGGCTCAGTGAGCGGGTTCGGTGGATGGAACGATATTCACCGTCGGGACGTCCTGACTACCCTCAATCCGTGGGACGAACCCTCCACACATTATGACGTCGAGATTGTGGTAGAGGACACCACCATCAAGTTCTTTAATATGATATATGCAAACTTAATTGAGCCGCTCGTCGAGGCGTGGGAAGAATATCATGAATATGCAGAAGAATTGTGTAGTTATAACAAGTCCGAAAATGCCTTTAATCAGTTCTTTGTTGACGCGATGATAGAAAAATATATCACAAGTCGGGCGGCATTTTCGACCCACTACTCCGAAGAGGACTTGTTCTCATATGGGATGGCTGGGCTCGCCGGCAGTTCGGAGGCATCCGCGTCTGGCCTCGACGCGTCAGCTCTGAATTTTAAAGACTACGCCGCCCAACTTCCTCCGTGGGTTTCGGGCGCTTTTTTGTCTGCAGTGATAAAAGAAATATTTTTTAATTCCACACCTCGCACTCGTCTATATCATATTCTAGATAAACTTACTCTAGCAATGAACGAGTTTGACGCTAGCAGCGGCCCGGCAGATCCAAGCATTGTTAAGTTTGTTAGAGAAATGTATTCGATATCTCCACAAAAGGGAAATATCACTGCCCTTAGAGAATTTGATTCGCGCATCCGACCACTAATCGACATATTTCGATATAATGATCCCCAGATGAAACAAGCGTTAATAGATTATTTTGATCTCGAAGGTATGACTGTGCTTGACTCCGGAGAATCGATAAGATCTCTGGTAGAAGCACCCCGCGAGCTTACTTTTCATTCTACAATAAAAATAGATACACCGGTAGCAGTTGGGGAATACCGCGACTCGTTTTATCTCGATACAATGAGAATATTGAGAGGTATCTCCGCAGCAGACGTTACCCCCGAACCCCCCGTCGCAGTCACCATCCCTTCCATCCCAGGCGCCTTCCTTAAAACTCTTTCGACAATCGGATCCCACGTAACCTTTTACAGCCAGATCTCAACGTATGGGGGCCCCGGCGATCTGGGCAGAATCAACGGATTGTTGGCCTTGGGCGGCCCTGAATCAACCAATTCTCAGATCATGCCTTGGATGAAAGCTCTCCCGGATTATGACGCTTGGCAAAGGCGATTCAACACACCGGGTGACACTTTTGATCCAGGGGATCTGCCCGAAGATATAGAAGACGCCGCAAGCCTAGAAGAATTAAAACTGAGAATTTACTTACCGAAAGCTTATGCCAGCGCCCGTGTTCTTGACCATGACCCAACCCTCCTACCCTATATACAGGTATTTGCGCCATACGGCGGTGCCGGAGGATCCGGCACGTACCCACGGCCAAAGCGGTTCCGTATTCACTACTGGCTCGAGCCCGAGGGAGACTATGATTTTGATACAACCAGCGTGAGTGAATCATCCGATTACTAAAAACTGAGTTGTTTTTATTGTTAAATACTGAATATCGTAATATTTATCTAAAGGAAATAAAATGTCTAAGTCAATTATAAATGGTAAAGTACAAGATGATGAGGCTAATCCAGCTTCGATCCGCATCCAGCGCTGCGGCGAGATCCTTCGTGCCCAAGGATATGCGTTTGGAAATAACAATAGTAATTCTTTCCAAGCTAATTTGGTTTTAAATGCCTTGGGTATCACGGTTTCACGAGAAACTAAATCATTCTCTCTTGCGTCTGCCATAAATTTAGAGGAAGGAATAGACAATCCCCATATAGTTGACCCAGATATAGGCGGCCTCACCCCGGAACCAGTTTTGCCTACTGATAAATTCGCCGAGTACTCAAAAGAAGGTGTATCCGCCGGCATCGACTCTTTGTACGAACAAGATGAAGATCTCACAGAGGCCCAAAAAAGAGTGTTAGAAAGTTTAAAGAAGAATGACGCCCAGGGAAAATTTTATTTAGCCGCGTCCCTCTCCCATATGACCGTTGAAACTAGTCGAAACAGGGCTATTAATAAATATCTGACAGAAAACAAGTTTAGGAGAGATATCTGATGCCAGTAGACATATATTCCGGCCGTTACAGCGGCTATACATTTACTTATTTCACCAAAAAAACCCCCATCTCGAGCGAGATGGAAGGCATCGGCCTTTCGTCGTACGTCCCCGGACACGACCCAGTCGATAAAAACAACTGGTCAAACTCGACGGTAAACAGTTACTCATTTACGACGCCGTCCACGGACGATTTTACCATCAACGGCATCTCTCTCGTCGATGATACATCTTATAACGATCTGACCGACCTCCGCGGTGACGCTGGTAATTTACAACTCAGAGCCACCGGCGATGCTGCAGACTTTGGATTTGTTGAAGGGAAATTAATGACCGCCTGGAGTTATGAGGAGGATCCCTCCGAAGCCTTCGACATCCGTTCAGAAATGATGTGGGCCCCTGCATATGACGTCACTGGGCACGAGGACACTGTAATCACACCCGGAGCTTTCTCGGTAACGGATACCCGAGCCATAAACTACCACTTCTTCCCGAAATTTAGAAAAGTCAATACTCTGGTTATTTCAGGCTTGCCTGGCTTTCTCGTGAATTCCACCACCCCGTTCCTGGATGCCAACAGTGATTTTACATATACTTGCTTTCGTTCTGTGATCGGCATGGGATCCCAAATCTCGATGGTCTTGGGTGGTGATACTGCCGCCGCGACGGGCTGGACGCTCATGGCAAATTTATCGAACGAAGATTTAGAAGTTGGACCTGCCCGAGTGTTCCCGTATGAAATCAATCGCGCCCGCAAACAATATTTAAATGTTGCGATAATGCCCGACACTATGTCCGGTAAAGTATTGTCCACGGATTGGTATGGGCATTACGATGTCGCCGAGATTGATACCCTCCAAAATAGCTATGTGAGAGAAACATGGAACGCGCTTGGCTGCCGAATAGACTTTCAATATACGGCCGCGAACACCGCCTGCGTCACTTATGGTGATTCAGGTGCCATGACCGCCGGCTCCATGGAGCGCTCCCATCCCGTCGACACCGGAAATCTTGCCGGCACCATCACCGAGTTCAATGCACAGCTGAACTACTCTCATGACGTCTCCGGCATCAAAAACATAAATTGGAAGATCTCGCATGCATCCTGTTACCGTCTTGGGCCGCTGAACGGCTTCGTCAAAGCCGGCTCCAGTCCCCACGTTCTGGGTAACGAAGTCTATGGGCCCATCGCCATCCAGACATATTTTGCCCAAGCGCCCCACCCACCCTCCTGGGACAAGGCGAAGTACAATGTAACGAATAAAGTTCTATATCCGGTACCCCATGATGGCCTCGAACGCAAGAGCGCGTACGGAGTGAGTACAATAATAGCTACACCAGATTGTACGGCACCGCTCGACGGTCCCCAACACAACCCGCAAGAGCGCCGAGACCACATTGAAGCCGCCGAAAGCAACATATATAGAATGTATTGGGGCCCATTGCCCAGCACAGGCGAGTCTCTGCCCACCGCGCTCGCCGACCAAGAAGCTGCGATGCGGGTCTATTATGGAACAAACACTTATTCTTTGATGTGGGCTTTTATGCAGTTATCAAATAGAGTAAAAGTGTTACAATCTGCATGGACATATGATGACACTCCCAAAGAAGCCAGAATAAGAGTTCAACAAGCTAAGAAATTTAATCCAGAAGATTTTACAGGAATTAAAGCCGGCCTGACGCAGATGGCGTTAGATAATAAGCCGATCGATACACTCTTAGGACCGAGCGAGCAATTCAACCCGCGCATCCGCGAATGGGGTGATCGCGATGAGGGAGAATTTATTATCGACGGTGTATATCATGGCGATCGCGATCCCTATGGATAAGGAACAAAACTAATGAAAAAGAAATTATATATTTTCGAAGATGTATCTGATACCAGCAACGATTTTTTAAGGCGCGCCCTAGGCACCGTCTGGAATAAAGTAACAGGTTCAACCCTTGAAGGAGACCACGAAAGCACATTCACCCGCGGCCGTTTAGAAATTCCTGACAGTACAATAGAAGATATGAGGGGTATTGCCACTCTCCCTGCGAAAATTAATCCACCGGAAGAAAAATATCGTATATTTAAGAGCATCGAGATCAACCCGGCAAGGATAATTAAAATAAATGAAAAAACAATAATTCCAAATTTTAAAATTCCAGTTAGGATTTATGCAGATCCAGATTACGCAAAATCAGATAAACTGTGGAATAAGATTTTCATGGGAGGCACCGCTGGGGAAATAGTGTATCCAAAATTAATAGATCAAGAAACAATTTTTTATGATGGTTCTTTTTATCTCAGTACCCATGATTCGAAGAAAAAACATAATGAATTTTCAAGGCAGGGCCGCCTGGGTGACCTTCCCGGCTCACCCTGGGCCACGGTTGAGATAGTCTCACAATACAACAATTATGATCAATATATCGAGAATTATCAAAAATGGTCCGCGGATAAACATGAATTATTGTTACCAAATCTAAATTTCGAAGCAAACTATAGGATCGACAAGGAAGAATTTTCAGAATTCGCGACCACTGACACAGAACCTCTCGCACCCTACCCAGAACCCATGTGGAAACTAAGAAAGATACGCTCTAGTGAAACGCCTTATATTAATTTATTGAATTATTATTTTCCAGCAGAAATCGGCGCCGAAGAAAGTTATTTTTCTATTGATGCGCAAAATAATCGCTGGTTTGGAGATTCTTGGATCTATGGTTGGGCACCGTCTCCGTTTCTAAAGGATAAAGTAATTCGTCATCAAAAAAATATTATGTTTGATGACAGCTATTTCAAAAACTCCTTTGATTATAAGGTTCAGATGCGTAATCACGACCATGATGCCGGCCGCCCCAATACCTCCAACATGTTTAATATAACGATAAATTTCAAAAAACATTTTGACTTTAATTATCTCTGGGATGCTTACTATCCCGAGCAGAGGTATATAGAAGCCTCGCCAACTTGGCAAAAAAATGCAATATGGAAGTTTAGAGACTCCATCTCCAACCGCGGTTTTGACTCAAAGTTTCTAGAGACCTTAAAAGATCTAGATGCTGGTCTCCTAAGCAATCTTAAAATGGAAAAAATGAATTTTAAAGTTGCAACACAACAAGCTGTTGTCACAGAAGACGGAGAAGAGAGGGGGTTTGATATAACAAAAAAAACAGATAGTATAAAATTAGAATCTTTTAATTATTTAGATTTTTTGACCCATGTGTATAATGAGCATGGAGAAGCAATTAATGATGATTATATTTTCATGGGCCCCACTCATGACGGCCGGCATGCATCAACATACAAAGACAACCTGCTGGATAGATATGCCAACAATAGCGATTTATTATCTGTTATTGATGATACAATAAAGGAACTCCAAACATATTTTGCAAAATTGTTACTGAGAGCAGATCTAGATCCCGAAACCGGCGCCGGATATTCCGAGATACAGGAATTTGTATATCAGAACCTACTCACCCCGGATTCTCGGTGGACCGAAGTTCTGGCCTATAAGGTTGAAAAACACGGTGGAGATAAAACTGGAGACTCCCAGACGCCAAATCACATTCAAAACTTTTGGATGTTTAATGGCCGCGCCGGCGATCCATATATGCTTATTAAAGATACACAAGTTAAATATGGAAAAGAATATACCTATAAGGGATATGCATATGTTGCCGTGGTCACTCATAGATATAAATATACTGATTTTAGACTGACCAAGCAAACCAACAACTACGATGAAGATGGTGATGGTGCACCTGACAAATATTGTATACAATTTTATGATCCACTCAGCCTCCAAGTTGCTCCACAAATTTTTGCAATTAGCAGCGCCCCGGAAAAAAACCCTTCAGGAGAAGAATATTCTAATCTTTCTGAATATAATACATATGCTCCATCGCAATTTGACATATCAGAGTCACCGCAATTGGCTGATTTTTACTTAAATATAGAGCCGTGTGTTAAAATAATAAAAGTTCCAATATTTGAAAAAAGAATAGCAGTCCTTGATAATCCAGATACCAAAATATCAAATGTTCCCTTTTATGCCGTCAATGATAGCAACAAAGTCGGATTCAATACTGTGAAAGATAGCTTCAAAGCAGATACGTATCCAAGCGTTATCACATCCGCCGATGCGATACTGAAAGAAAAATATTTAAATTCACAAAATTTATATGAAAACTCCAATGTGGAAAAACACTCAGAGTCTCCGGCCCGATATTTAGAAGTTTATCGTTCCGGAAAAAAACCAACCTCATATACTGACTTTAAAGACAGCTTGGTATCAAAAATAGATCTAAGATTACCAGGCGAGATTTATAATCGAACTGATTACAATTTGTTTGATAAAATTATTCCAAATAAAAAATACTATTATTTAATGAGGACAGTGACGGAAAACGGCATACCCGGCCATCCTTCTACAATAATCGAAGCAGAACTTGTGAGCGATGGCGGGTACAAATATGCAAAATTTGATACTATAGATACCAGAGATTTTATGGTTTCTGAACTTACTAAAAAAACAACATCATTCAAAAAACTTTTTCAAATCGAACCAAACGTAAACCATTTATTTTTGGATACGATTGATGCAGATTTTGAAAAAAACGCGAACACGCAGATAAGCGCAGTTGGCCTAGGCCGGGAAACCTCCGGCCTGTGGGACAAGCAGTTTAAAATTCGATTAACTTCCAGAAAAACAGGGAAGAAAACAGACTTAAACGTGACATTTAATATTCGAGAAAAGGATTTTAGTTAATAACTAATTATAAACAATGGCTTTTATAAAAACAAGTGACTCAATTATCATTAAAGCAACCTTAACCGATGAAGGTAGAAAGTTGTTGTCAAGGGGTAACTTTAAAATCTCTAAATTTGCCTTTGGAGATGATGAAATAGATTATGAGTTATTTGATCCCCACGGCATGTCGACATCTGACGGATATCTTCCGGCTTTACTGAGTACAAAATTGTTGGAAGCTTACGGGGATAAAAGAAAGAATATTCAATTTGGACTAAATTCATATGATTCAGGAATAAATTATTTGACTAGTGAGGAAATTACTATTCTTAGCCCTGCAAATTTACATGCCTTTATAATGTATTTACCCATTTTAAAACAAAACAACAAGCTCGATGTAAGCCCTACCAATTCTGGTTCGTATTGTTATCTCTCTGTTAACGACGAAACAACGGAGAAACTTGAGAACATTTCTAATTTTAGATTCTTAACATCGAATAAACTAGAGAACACTAAAATCATAATAGAATCTGGTATTTCAAATTTTGGCCCGGGGGAATATACGGGCGACTTAACATATCCCTCCAAACGCTCCAGAGAAGAATTTATTTTAAAGAAATTTTTATTGGATAGCGATTATTTTGTTTTTACCGACGATCGGTTTATAAACAAAGTTTATGGGATCAGAAGTGATTCTAGGTTTGAAAATTTTGCCAGCGGAGAAACTATGATCAATTTTAAAACAGATGACCCCACCCCAGCCATTTCATATGAAAGCGAGTTCAATAATTATGCGACACGTGTGTTGCCTGGCATTCCCAACCTTATGTTTGACCACCCTCCTGGAGTCAGCGTGTCGACGCCATATAACGTTCACGATGGGCCGAGAGGCTCGGTTGTCGCGCTTAATCCAACTGTAAATCAAGAAATGAAAGTTAACTCGACATCAACGACAGACTTTAGATTTACCAAATTTGGTAAAACTGATCAATTTCTTTTTGCAGAATTGCCATTAGATAAGTTCGATTATATCAATACTACTATTTATATAATAGGTGCCACTACAAACTCTCGGGTCACCATTCCAATAAGAATAATACGCTATGCGGGAAGATAATTTTAAAAAAAATAAAGAATATAGTAAACTCTTTGTAGGAAATTTACTATTTATTTAGTTAAAGGAGAAAATTAATGGCTTTTTTAGACAATTCAGGAGATATCATCTTGGATGCGGTTTTAACAGAGGCGGGTAGGAGAAGAATGGCAAATGGTAATTTTAGAATTACAAAGTTTGCTTTAGGCGATGACGAGATTAATTACGGCCTCTACAACAAATCTCATGCGTCTGGCTCTGCATACTATGATTTAGAAATTTTACAGACCCCTGTTCTGCAAGCTAGCACTGGCATAAACGCTGGAATCAATTATGGCCTTCTATCCTTTGCAAATCCCAACCTCTTGTATATGCCGTCTATGAGAAGAAACACTAAGGTTACATTGGCACACGCACCGCAAGATAAAATTAATTATTTGGCAGTTAACGATGGCGTCACCGCCGATGCGTTAATTGCAGCTTTTGGCGGAAGCGACGGCGGTGGCGACAGAAAAGTTTTAAAAGCCGGCTCCACACAGGGCTTCTGTATGATATTAGAAACCGGCTTGGACACTGATGAGATCGCAGCTACTGGCCAGAATAAAACGAATTATATTCAAGCATACGGCCTAGCCGAAACAAAGTTTGACATCTCAGTTGATACAAGATTTTTCTCTGCCGTATTAGGCCCGGCCCCCGGATCAATCTTCAATAACAGCGCCGGCTCTGGGGAATCGACGGTCAATTTCCCTCTTAGCCCTTCCACACCGGGTACGGCCGATCCCGATAGAAAGAATTATGCCACCGCCGGTGTTAAAGCAGTAAACAACAATGTCCTCAAGCGCTCGAGCGATACGAAACCTGATACCGCAACGTCTGCTATTAAGGGCCCACGTGCTAGTGTAACAGCGTTAAATTTTTCCCTGAAGGACCTTCCACAAGCTGCATTCAACCAGGCCGGCAAGACCGGCGCCACTATATCGGGTGCCAGTGGGACGTATAAATATATTGACACAATAGTTAAAGTGGTTAGCTCCACAGGAATTGTTGAGCAATTGCCAATAAGAATCATACAAAAAGAATAAACGGAGTCTTTAAATGCCAGTTCGAAATTTTGAGCCAATTAATCCATCAACGGATGTTACAACAACCAAAACACTTTTACATGAGGTAATCCCAATTACAGGAACCATTGTTAGTGGTACTTATGGGAACTTCCCAAACGAAAACAATATCAAAGATTATACACATGGTATGTTTCAGTCAGTATACGACTACCCTTATTTGAGTTCGTCGTCTAACCACATCTTTGACATGACCATTGGCTATTCGCCAAAGTCAGATTTGTCAGCTTCTGCAGCAGTCCAAAACGCCAAGAAAATTAACATATATAATGAGTTCGCTCAAGTATTGTTGGGTTTCACCGGATCTCACAATGATATTAGAACCTTTGAGCCAGATTTAAAACTAGACCAGTCGGGCTCTATGAAAGAGGTTTTCTTTATTAGTCTGTCTAGGTTGTTGGTTAAAGATGAGATTAAAAAGGGTTCGTTTAGAATCACTATCGGCAATGACGAATGGGCTGCTCCGTTTGCGGGCACCGGCAGTGTAGATTTGGGCGACTATGCGTCAAAGGTTGATGGCACCGGCGTCAGCAATGCAGACGGTGGGGACTTCGGTATTATCCACACTAGTTCGACCGCTACGGCGGCAGATCCAGGCGTCGGAGCCATATTTTATCAAGCCGGTGTTATTGTGCTGACCGCCTCACTATTCACAAATAATGAGTTCAATATGGCTCACGCGCACCCCACGTGGCACGTACGTGATTCGTTTTATTCTGCATCAATATCGGGCTCAGTCAATTCGTTTAGACACAGAATTAAAAACATTCAGTTCAACAATACAACAGAAATTAATTCTACGATCTATTTCTGTAGAGCACCCGCAAATAAATTCAACTATAGCTCGAACCCAACATACACAACCGGCAGCAAGATCAGGATCAAATCGTTGGCCCAGGACAATCCTGTGGCCTACGTTACAACTGTTGGGCTGTATAGTCCCGGCAACGTACTCTTGGCAACAGCCAAGCTTTCAGAACCACTTAAAAAGAGCGTCGATAATGAGTTGACAATCCGCGTTAGACTGGACTACTAAAATGTCTTACCGTAAGTTCGGTAAAAACGATGTTTTAATTAACACAATCAGAGCGCACCCAAAAGTAGATCTATTCATCTATAGTGGAACGATCTTCTACAATGGAGTAGGTCATACCCCCGGCGAATTCAGACTACAACACAATAATGTTTACATGACCCCTTCGGGCTATGAAAATTTGTACGAATATAACATTGATCGCACATATGTGGGAATCGAGGGAACAACAACCACGGGCTCCAATCCTCTAATATATCCATATATAGTTAAAGATGGAACGCGAACCGAGCTATTTATGACGGGTGCTTTTAGTAAGGCAGAATACGATACCGATACCTATGGCAGTCTATTCACAGGCAGTTATCCTCAATATGCTGCGATCAAAAGGGAATTTATTACAAGTCCGTCAGGTAGCTGTGACGATCTCGACAAGAGCGATTGCGGGCATAATTTTTCATTCTTTTCCTTGAAGAATATACTCAACCACTACTCAGCCTTAAGTGAACATTACGGCGTTGTTAAGGATCCCGAACATGATGGCGGCTGGGATAAGAACTCACAGACGCTAAATTTAATTCATATACCTTCTATTTTTTATGGTTCAAAAATAAAACCGGGAACGGTTTCATTGAAATTTCTTTTGACTGGTTCCCTAATAGGAGAGCTAAGAGACGAGAAAGAAAATGGTGAGTTAATCCAAACACTTCCAACTGGTAGCGCAAGCTCAGGCTCAGTCGCCGGCGTGGTTATGTATAATGAGGGATTTATATTATTGACTGGCTCATGGGATTTGAATTCGACATCTCTTGATTTGGTTGATGGGGCTACTGCGAAGCCTAAGTGGATTTACTGGGGCGCCGGCGCCAGAGATGGATTGCCGGCCCCGTCTGGCTCTGGTGCAACAAGCCTGTTGAGCGCCTCTTTTGGGCTATCTTTTGAGGCAACCACTAGGACACAGGTTCTGACGATGTATGCCCGGGCCAATAAAGGGGCTGTCAATTATTCAAATAACCCAACATTTTTAGAGTACGGCCAAGACCAACTAACGTTTACTTCGTCACACGTGTATGAAGAAAACAAAAACAGAAAAATGAAAAATACAGTATCGTCAAGCTACTCAAATTACAACGAAGACTTTAGTAGGCAAGTGTACGTCTCTAAGGTCGCAGTATATGACGAATATAAAAACCTAATTGGAATTGCTACACTAGCCAATCCTGTATTAAAAGAAGAGTCACAAGATCTGGCAATTAAAATTAAGCTGGATATATAATGCTTCCAATTATAATAAAGTCAAGGATCCTTGCTTCGCTGATGTCGATAGTAGTAGTTGCTAATGCAATTTCCCTATATCCGTTTTTAATAGTACGCACTAATCTAGACGAACACCAAATGAATCATGAATTAATTCATTTCGAACAACAGAAAGAACTATATATTGTTGGCTTTTATACGTTGTACGTTTATGATTTCCTTAAAGGTATGATAAAATACAAAGACCGAACACAGGCTTATTATATGATTCGTTTTGAACAAGAAGCATACAACAACCAACACGATCTTGGGTATGTAGCAGGTAGAAATAAACAAGCTTGGAAGAAATACGAGGTATAAAATGATTTTAGGGGTGGACGTATCAACCAGTATTACTGGATTTGCTGTTGTTGCTGATGAACAAGTTGTATATTATGATTCAATTGATCTTCGTAAATACAAAAATGTTTTTGATAAAACGATAGCAATTAAAGAAAAGGTTTTAGACTTGTTTGAGATGTATCAATGTAATAATGATGATACGTCTCGTCTTGGTCCCTCAATCTATCCCATCGAACATATTTATATTGAACAACCATTCACGTTCTTTAACTCCGGCGGGTCGTCGGCTAAAACTATGGCCACCCTTCAAAAATTTAATGGCATTGTATCATGGATATTGTATGAAATTTTTGAAATTAAGCCAGAATATATAGGAGCATCAGCCGCAAGAAAAGAAGCAGGAATTAAAGTTCCACGTGGCCAAAAAGCAAAACAAGTTGTTATAGCGCACTTGCTAGAACACGAACCAGCATTCAAGATAGAGTACACTAAGCATGGTAATCCCAAGCCAGAGTCGTATGACCGGGCCGATGCAATAGTAATTGCAAAAGCTGGCTACTCTATCGAAAATAAAAACTTGACAGAGTAACGCCCATGTGTTATTCTGTAAAAGATATTTTGTTATTAAAAAGGAGAAAATAATGAAAGTAGCAACCGGGCACACCGTTAATGTCCATTACAAGGGAACTTTCCCAGACGGAACAGAATTTGATAATTCTCGTATCCGCGGAGAAACTTTAAGTTTTGAAGTGGGCGCCGGCCGAATGATTAGAGGATTTAATGATGCTGTTGTTGGAATGAAGAAAGGGGAAACAAAGACGGTCACACTTAAGCCAGAGACGGCATATGGTATGCCCGAAAAGGATGCTTTCCAAAACGTTCCAAAGACTGCATTTGGAGAAGATTTCACATTTGAAATTGGTGGAATGATTAAGGGAAATGGCCCACAAGGACCTTTCTTGGCTAAAATCCACGAAGTGCAAGATGATGATGTGGTTTTAGACTTCAATCATCCTCTTGCCGGTAAGGAATTAAATTTTGAGATTGAGCTTGTCTCTGTTGAAAAATAATAAATTATAAATCCATACTCAAAACTCCCCTGCGGCATGCCCCCCGGGGAGTTTTATTTTGTGCTGTAAAAAGAGCTTGACTAATATGCCGCGGCATGATACGTTATATACGAGGGTGTATGAATAAGAAAGAGGCAAAAAAGATACTACATGAAACTATTGGACACAGCATTGACAAAGGCCACGAACTACTTTTCGCATGCCCAGCATGCGATCATCACAAGCGTAAGTTCTCTGTTAACTTGGATAAAGATGCTTATAAGTGTTGGGTTTGTGATTATCGCGGCCGTAATATTAGGCGTGTTATTAGACGTTTTGGTTCGTATTTGCAACTACAGAAATGGGACGCAATATCGGACCGGTCAGATCTTGAAAGATTTGCTGACTTATTTATGGAAAGACGCCCTGAAGAAGACAAGCCAAAGGTCGACCTCCCAGAAGAATTCACAAGCTTAGCAACAGAAAATATCCCTGCAACCGGCGCATACGCAATGAAATACTTGCAATCCAGAGGAGTAACTTACGCAGATATACTTAAATGGAAGATTGGTTTTTGTTTTAGTGGGGAATATCGTAATAGAATTATTATCCCTTCTTTCGCCGAGAATGGCGATTGTAGCTACTTTATCGCGAGATCCTATACAGAGGACTCCTATAAGTATAAAAACCCAAGAGCGTCCAAGGACGTGGTGTTTAACGAGCTGTTTGTAGACTGGAACAAAGACTTGGTAGTGGTTGAGGGAGTATTTGATGCATTGGTTGCCGGGAATGCTGTACCGATACTTGGCTCAACTTTACGCAAGGGATCAAGCTTACTTCGACAGATTGTCAGAAACGACACCCCAATTTATATCGCGCTTGATCCCGATGCCGCCAATAAAGAAAGGCGGATCATTAAAATGTTGTTGGAATATGATGTTGAGCTTTATAAAATCGATGTCTCCGGATACGAGGATGTTGGCTCGATGCCGAAACAGGTTTTTGAAGAACGTAAAAACAATGCGACTTTTATTGATAGTGATAACTATTTACTGCTAGATTTACTATCGGCGGTATAGCATGAAAATTACAGAAGCAAGATTAAAAGAAATTATTACAGAAGAAGTGGAGCTTCGTCTTATAAAAGAAATTATTACAGAAGAAGTGGGGCTTCGTCTTATAAAACAAACGATTACGGAAGTTGTCGTGGAGATGCAGTTAGGTCTCACAGAAGAGCAGCAACTAATAGTAGAAGAGTCGGTTCTTGATGCTCTTAAATCTGTTTCTAAGAAGGTTGGAATTCCTTTGCTGATTTTGGCTAAGCTTGCTTTTGGTGGTGAAGTCGCCAGCAGAGTTATGGACTTGGAAGGCGTGGGGATGTCGGTGAGCGCTGCTGAACAGATACACAATGCAGTGGAAGCCGGCCAAAACATGACAGATGCACGCCTTGACTTTTTGGAAAAATCAATTGAAGACAGCTCTAGAGAAGGCGAGATTCCCGCCGACTTAGCCAAGGACGTCAGCCCAGATGATGCATCAAAAATAGCAATGGATAACCTTAATGCCGAGCATGTTCAGGTGGGAGATGTGGAAAGTACCGGACAAGCACAGGCAGGATCGGGCTATCTTATTTATGTGCCCTATGATAGTCTGCCTGATGGATACAAAGACACATTCACCGGCGGAGCAGAAAAAGAAGATTTAAAGAAATTTTATCAAACAATGGATATTCAAAGTCTGGCTGATAAAGTAAAAGATTTCAATTCGTGGGGCTCTCAGGGCCATGGCAACTTCTATGACTCCGATGCCGGCCAGCTTCTCCCTGCTTCTTGGTCGATTGCATATAAAGCCCTACAAGACAAACACGATGACCGCGCCAGCAAAGGCAAGAGTTTATTTAAAGAAAACACTTGACACGACAGCGCTAGGGTGATATAGTATATGTACAAGGGGAGCGCTTATGCTTAGTTTTATGTTAGACACACTCATGAAAGCAATATTCATTTACACTTCATGGTATGGATTTAGTGCTCTCGCTTGGATGATGTTAAACTAGGAGATTTTGTGAGCATTAAGATTGCGCACGTATCGGATATCCATGTCCGAAAATTGAAATATCATAAGGAATACCGTGCAGTATTTGAACAGCTTTATGAAAAGCTGAAGGAAGAAAAGCCAGATATTATTGTTAATACTGGCGACACCTTCCACACTAAACTTGATTTGAGCCCCGAGGCGATTCGTATGATGAGCGACTTGTTTGTTAATTTGGCAGACATTGCACCATACCATATAATTCTTGGTAATCACGATATGAACCTTAAGAATAGCGGAAGGCTGGATGCGATAAGCCCCATTGTGGATAACCTGAGCCATCCCGATATTCATTTTCACAAATATTCAGATGTTATTGAAGTTGCTGACGGAATTGATTTACATGTGTTGTCCATTGTTGATCCAGAAAACTGGCAAGGAACACTACCAGAAGACCGCACGAATATCGCCCTTTATCATGGCTCTGTAGTTGGTTCTGTTACCGACAGCGGCTGGATGATGACCCATGGAGATATCGACATGGAAACACTTGAGAAGTACGACTACGCGCTCTTGGGTGATATTCACAAGACCAATCAGAAGATTGATAATGACGGCCGGGCACGATACCCCGGTAGTCTAGTTCAACAGAATCATGGTGAAAGTAATGATAAGGGTTATTTAATTTGGGATATTGAAGATAAAAGCGAATTTGATACTCGTCATGTCTCACTTGTAAACCCTAAGCCGTTTATTACGATTGAACTTACGCGTAAGGGCCGCATGCCAAGGAATGCTGAAATACCTTCTGGCGCCCGAGTACGATTAATTAGCAACAACAATCTACCCCTAGACGTAATGAAGCGCGCAGTAGATATTGCAAAACACAGGTTTAAGCCTGAAAGCATTTCATTCCTTAATCGCGCAACTGGTGCACGCGGTAATGTCGAAGGATTGACTGACGATTTAAAAACAGAAAACCTTAGAGATATTGATGTTCAAGAAGAGTTGATAGAAGAATATCTTGTTGGCTATGAAGCCCCGACAGAGACTATAGAGAAGGTGTTTGAATTAAACAAAAAATATAATAAGATGGTGGAAGATAACGAAGACATCTCTAGAAATATTAATTGGAAACTTAAGTCATTTGGTTTTGATAACTTGTTCAATTATGGAGAAGATAACAATGTAAACTTTGAAGAACTCAGCGGCATTGTTGGAGTCTTTGGTAAAAACTTTTCCGGCAAGAGCAGCATCATTGATGCGGTGCTCTGGACAGTTTTCAACTCTACATCAAAGAATGAGCGTAAGAATATTAATGTTATCAATCAGAATAAAGAGTGTGCCGCAGGGCAGATTGAGATCGAAATTGGAGACAAGCTTTACAAAATAGAAAGAACTGCTAGTAAATACATTAAACGCCTCAAGGGTGAGGAGTCTAACGAAGCAAAGACTGAATTAAATTTTGAGGTCTTTGACAAAGTAATGGGAGAAACCACATCTCTTAATGGATTAACAAGAACACAAACAGATGCGAATATCCGCAAACACTTTGGTACGCTTGATGATTTTTCGGTATCATCTTTATCGTCACAACATGGTGCTTTAAGTTTTATTGACGAAGGCTCAACTCGACGTAAAGAAATCATGGCCAAGTTTTTGGATTTAGAATTGTTTGAGCAAAAGTTTAAGCTAGCCAAGGAAGACTCAGTGGATTTAAAGGGAGCGCTAAAGAGGCTTGATTCCCGAAATTATGATGATGAGATTGATGCGGCCGCCCAAGAGCTAGCCCGCATGCGTAACAATTTAACAGAGCAGCAAGATCAATGCGTGGTTTTAAAAGGATCCCTCGCAGAACTGACCACATTATGCAATGATACTCAGCTTAAGATTGAATCAATTCCCGCCGAGGTCATCGATATTGTCGCAACAAATAATAGTATCAGAGGCAAAGAAAACCAAGTTATGTCTCTGAAGTTAAAAAACGGAAAACATGAAGATAAATTGAAAATAAAACAAGGCGTCTATAAAAAGATAATTGACTTCTTAGGCGCTTTTGATCTGCAAAAATTTGAAGGATTGCAAGAACAAATAGTTGGAAACAGGACTAAGCTTAAGGAACAGGAGGACAATCTCGATAGACTTCTTGATACCCACAACCATATCCTAAAGAAAGAGAAATTGCTAGGCGAACATAAATACGATCCAGACTGTAAATACTGCTGTGAAAATGAATTTGTTAAAGAAGCGCATGCCGCCGTCTCACAAAAAAGCTCAATCGAATCAGAGCAGAGAGCTATCTTAGGAATGATTAGTTCGATTTCAGAAGAGATAGCGATCTTAAATCCCGCTGAGGTTGAGATACAAATTGAAAGATATCAAAATTTAGAAAAGAACAAACACAACGTGGCGGCTGCTATTGCAGATTTAAACCTTGAGATTGAAAGAAACAAAAACACAATACATACGATTGATGTCGAATTGGCTGAGCTATGCTCTACCAGGGATGAGTACGAAGATAATAAGGAAGCGATAGAAAATCTTGAATCCTTGATATCAGAACTAAACCGGTGTCAGTATGAGGTCAAACTAGCAAATAGCGGAATAGAGAAATGTGAAGCCTTGACTTTAGATTTTGTTAAATCGGTTGGTTCGCTGGAACAGAAGCTAGAAAATCTAAGAGGACAGAAAAAAGAGTATCTTGATTTACAAAGAGAATTCGCCGCATATGATTTATATATGCATTGTATGCATTCAAACGGAATTGCTTATGATATTATCAAAAAGAAGATTCCAGTAATCAATGAAGAAATTGCGAAGGTTCTTGCAAATATTGTAGACTTTGAAATCTTTTTTGAAGCCTCCGGAAATAAATTTGATATTTTTATTAAACATCCACAATATGACGAACGCCCCATTGAGATGGCATCCGGAGCAGAAAAGTCCCTGTCCGCGATCGCCATCCGTCTAGCACTTTTAGGAGTGTCATCGTTGCCAACGGGAGATATATTTGTTCTTGACGAACCGGGTACTGCGTTAGACGAAGAAAATATGGAGGGTTTTATTAGGATCTTGGAACTAATTAAGGTGTATTTTAAAAACGTTTTGTTGATCTCTCATCTTGATTCACTCAAAGACTGTGTTGACATGCAAATCGTAATCGAAAAGAAAGACGGATACGCAAGAGTAAATCAATAGGAGATTACAAAGTGAAAGTAACCAAGAGACAACTTAAACAGATTATTAAAGAAGAACTTGAAGCAGCTTTAGAAGAAGGAAGCGCCCTCGCCTTCGACCCGCTCTATGCGGCTGAGAAAAATGCTGAGTCTAACAAAACATCCAAGGAACTGCGCGCAGCAGTACTACAGGCGAAAGGAGAAGAGTGGTGGGGGCGAAATATTGGCTACCCGGGCCTCGACTTCAAGGACGAGATGATTAAGGCACTCGGCCCCTGGGCCAAAGACAACCCGGGCTATGACCCCAACGATCTGAAGAAGTTTGGATTAGCTTAAACACTATTCTTAAAAGGAAAGTAAAACAATGTCAGACGAAAACGACGATAAAAATGAATTTGATTTTCTGCCTCCCGCAGAACCACCTCCCGCCTTTGCGCAGGAAAAAGACAGCTACCACGAATCAGTAGAAGCAGAAGACTTCGGTATGGTAGAGGATTTCGGATTACAGATGGAATACTCTGATGAAGATTTACTCCCCGAGAACACCGCGCCTTCTTCGATTAACGTTGGCTTTGTTGGGGTTGGCGGTGGAGGCAACAAAATGGCGAATGCGTTTATTGAATTAGGTTTCAATAAGACGCTACTCGTAAACTCAACAGGAAAGGATATTCCAAAGAATGTTGAAGAGGACCACGTCGTTTTAATTCCCGATTCTGATGGAATTGGAAAGAATGTAGAATATGGAAAAGAGGTTTTAAGTCAAAATGGTGCGATTGTTGAAGATGCCCTGCGTATCAAACTCGGTAAAGTTGATTGGTTATTCGTCCTTGCTGGCGGTGGCGGCGGTACCGGTAGTAGTGTTACCGCTTTGCACCCTGTCTTTGAGCGTTACATGCGCTCTGTGCAGTCGAGTGGCAAGGTCGTTTACATAGTATCATGGCCGACAGCACAAGAAAACCTTAACCCCACAATCGCTCGTAATGCGTTGACACTGGCAAATGATGTTGCTCAGCACCCGCATATCATTCTCGACAATGAACGAGCCACACGCTTACTCCGCGGCAGAATCGGCATGCTCGGCATGTACCCAGTCGCCAACACACAATTTGCTAAGTCGTTAGCCCAAGTTTTAAAACTCTCCACCGAGGATTCACCGATCCAATCTTTCGATAGTAAAGATCTGGAAACATGCTTGGGCAATGACGGTCGTGCCTTCTTAGGCTCAACCATGATTAAGGATCCAAATACTGGAAAGCTTGGATCGGTGATCCTTCATAACTGCATGAATCGTTCTGCATGTCCTCCACCGAAAGGTAAGGCTGCTGCAGGTTCGTTAGTGCTGGTTGTGTCGGAAGAGATGGTGGCTGATCCAAAGGTCAGTAAAAACATTGAGTCTGCGATTGCTTATGTTGGCGGCCGATGCGAGACATTGTTCTCTGGCGTTTACGTCCGAAAGAATGTGCCCGGATTGATTGCGATACTAAGCATGAATGGATTAGCAACATGAAGATTACAAAACGACAACTTAAAGAGATCATTAAAGAAGAGCTTCAGGAAGCCCGACTCCCAGCATGGGAGCGTCCGGGCTACGAGCCCGAACCGGACTATGATAAAGCCGACAGTTTTTCGGCCCGCAAGGCACTATCCAATTCCATCCGCGATGCTATCATCGGTCATCTGGAGAATGAAAAGCTTTTCGAGATGGGTGCGATTCCGCAATCCGTCATTAGAGTTATTGAAAATTCCTCCTTACTCATCGCCGACGCAGCGGAAGGTATCGAACTGAGCCTAGGCCAAGATATACATGGTTCACACGATCGATATGAAGACGAATACTAAGCATGAATGGATTAGCAACATGAAGATTACAAAAACACAACTTAAACAGATTATTAGGGAAGAACTTAGCGAGATTGGACAGGGCCCCGTCGATTCAATGCCGGCACCATCTGGCACCGATCAGGGTGTGGGGATCGTAAGACAGCATTTAGGAAAGATTGTTGCCGAGTTGTCAGGCGCCGGACTTGACCCAGATTTGTCTCAAACAATGGGCAGCACCGGGCACACCGGTATCACGCCCGACTTGGATGGGCTAGCTGCTGAAATGTATCGGATGATAATGGCAGAGATGGGGGCAACATGAACAAACTATTTGAAAATTGGCGAAAGCACTTAAACGAAGGGTATACGGTACCGCCGTCCCTTGATGATCTTCTAGACCGCTTATCTGACCCTGCCCAAAAGCAACAAGTTAAAACTGACCTTGAGCAATCGGGAGTATTTCAATTAGATCCGATAGAAGATAAAGAGAAAATAAAATCTATCATTAATCGCATGCGCGGTAACTCCACAGACCAAGCATTGGATTTCATATTAGTTACAATAGCGGATGAAGTTTTAAAGGTAA
>Ga0315338_1001328_pt1 | contig 32257 bp, 31 predicted proteins | sample ASW8metaG_FD_204518 | JGI IMG/M metagenome (GOLD analysis project Ga0315338, IMG submission 204518) | Ammonia-oxidizing marine archaeal communities from Monterey Bay, California, United States - ASW #8 | ecosystem: Environmental > Aquatic > Marine > Coastal | place: USA: California | collected... | reverse complement strand
ATGGGTATTCCTGGCACCTCTGCTTCCCTCTCAAACGGCGATGAGTTTTTCTCATGGATAAAAATAGAAATATAGAAAATTACTGGCAGGAATTTAAAACGGCTACGGGCTGCTCTGCGGAAACCTATGTCGCGACATCTTTTGGCGATTCTCCACAAATGGCATCCGATTTGCTGGCACTTGTCCTATCTGGACGAAAACGGGCGACGGCATCTCTGCGGCGGGACTATAGGCAGGACGGGGCAGATTTGCCGCAGCCTGATGACTATGTGATTATATTGGACAGTAAATCATTGCCGCGCTGTATCTGGAGAACAACAGAAGTTTCCTTCAAGCCATTCAAAGAAGTGAGCGAGTCCTTTGCCTGGGATGAAGGAGAGGGAGATCGGAGTCGGGCTTTTTGGCTTGCTGCACATCATGGTTACTTCTCCGCGCAAGCAATCCGGGAAGGGTTTGAGATGTATGATACCATAGAAACCGCCTTTGAACGATTTGTCGTCGTCTGGCCGCCGGATGCGGTGGACCCTTGAGCTTAGATAGATATTTAGAGATAAGAAAGTAAAACGGATCATGCTTCGATCTGAAACTGAAGCAGCCTTTAAGGAGGTTGTGACAGAGGATATTCTCATAACGTATCATGATTCTACCGGGATTCTCCCATGGGGTGGGACTCACACAGGGTTTGATGGATTTCTGAATTTTTCGACAATATTCAACCAAATGGTTGACAATTAGAACTGCACCCTTATATTCAACTCCATGGTTGAACATAATTTTGAAATACTCGATGTTACCTTTGCCGCTCTGGCGGACCCAACGCGACGGGCGATTATAGAACGCCTGTCGGACGGGGAGCAGACGGTAAGTAATCTAGCGGCGCCCTTTGATATGTCTCTGGCCGCCGTCTCAAAGCATATCCATTTGCTTACGCGCGCCAACCTTGTCTCACAGCGAAAAGAGGGGCGGGTACGGCATTGCCGGCTGGAGCCTCAAACGCTGCAGGCAGCAGCGGGCTGGCTGGATCATTATCGACAATTCTGGAACGATAAATTCTCGGCGCTTGAAAAGTTTCTGGAAGAAGAAACGGAAACGCCTGTTAATCATTCTCAAAAAGGAAAGCGGAAAAAATGAATATTCACGCAACATCTCCCCAAATACAAAACCTGACGCTGTCACATCTTTTCCATGTTCCGGCGGAACGTCTGTTTGATGCCTGGACGGACCCGTCCCTGGTGATGCAGTGGTTTGGCCCCGTCGGTTTTACCTTACCGGGTGCAGAAATTGACTTGTCCGTTGGCGGTAGTTATCGCTTCCGTATGCAGCCGCCGGAAGGTGAGGCCTTTGATCATTATGGTGTTTACAAAGTCGTAGATCGCCCCAACCGGCTTGCCTTTACATGGATACTCGAAAATCATGAGTGTGAGGGGAGCCAGGGGTTGAAATGCGAGACACTTGTGATCCTCGATTTTGTCTCTAAGGGTGACAAAACAGAGTTGACCCTGACCCATGAAGGCTTGCCGACAGAAAAGGCCCGCGAAGGCCATACCTTTGGCTGGACGAGCAGCCTTGAATGTCTTGATGAAATAATCAGTAAATAAAAATAATCATTTATGGAGGCGATTATGAGCATGCAGGATGTTGTGAGTGAAGAGAAATGGTTGGCCAAGCGCCGGGAGCTGCTGACACAAGAGAAAGAATTCACGCGGTTGCGTGACGAATTAAGCGCGGCCCGGCGGGAGATGCCCTGGGCCCTTGTCGCGGAAGATTATTTGTTTGAGAGCAATAACGGCCCCGTACGTTTAAGCGAGTTGTTCGGCACCCATAGCCAGCTCGTCATTTATCATTTCATGTATGGTCCGGATTGGGATGTCGGCTGCAAGAGCTGCTCTTTCTGGGCAGATAGCTACGACGGAATTGATGCGCACCTTGCGGCGAGGGATGTCGCGCTTGTTGCTATTTCGAGAACGACAATGGATAAAATCAATAACTTCAAGGATCGGATGAACTGGTCGTTTAACTGGATCTCATCTCTTAATAACAACTTTAATTTTGATTACCATGTGTCCTTCAGTGATGAAGATCAGGCCAGCGGTAAGACAATGTATAACTTTGCCGAAAAGCCCATTGGTACAGATGAACTTCCGGGCTTCAGTGTGTTTGTAAAAGGTAAGGACGGCCAGATGTATCATAGCTACTCGACCTATGGCCGTGGGCTGGATTTGATGAATACTGCCTATAATATTCTTGACCTTGTTCCAAAAGGTCGAGACGAAGAAGGGTTGCCCCATACAATGTCATGGCTCAAACTCAAGGATGAATATTGAGGCTTAGGTTTAACACCTGAATTGAGCCACAAATTTCTTTCTGGGCAATGGACGGGAACTTGGCGATAATCACGCCATGTTATTCTTGTCGTCCATAAGCTGGCGGGTATCCATGATACTCGCCGTTGCCCTTATCGCTCTGGGGTGGTTTGGCTATCAATTTACAGAGCGGTATTTCATTGCGGAAACCGCAAAGCAGAATAAAATTACGCTTCGTATTGCCGTTGCGGGCTTGCGCGGGGAATTGCGGCGATATCAGCCGCTGCCAGCCTTAATTGCCGACAAGGCGGTTATTATAAAATTGCTTGAAAGACCCGATGATCTGGCTTTAAAAGACGAGATTAATGTTGCCTTGAAGAATATCGCTGAGACCGTCAACGCCTCCGATGTCTATGTTCTTGATGCATCTGGCCTTACCCTGGCAGCCAGTAATTTCGAGAAGGCCAACACCTTTATTGGTCGGAATTACAGTTTCCGCCCTTATTTTTCCTCAGCCATGAAGGGCAAGCTTGGTCGGTATTTTGCATTCGGCACGGCGTCTTTTCGGCGAGGGTACTATTTCTCCTATCCTGTTCGTCAGGCTGATAAAATTATCGGTGTCGTCGTCGTCAAAATCAATGTGGATGAATTCGAGTCTGTCTGGCAAGGAAGTCAAAATCAGATATTTGTCACCGATAAAAATGGCGTCATCTTCATGTCGAACCGTAAGGATTGGCATTTTAAATCCCTGCGGGATTTGTCAGATAAAGAACTGGCCGCTATCAGTAGATCTCGCCAATATCCGTTGGGGGTCATCGAGCCTTTGGGTATTAGCGACCGGCAATTGGGGCCGGCTGATACCGAACTTATGGTGATTGATGAAGGCGCCGAGGGTGAGGCCTTTATTGCTCAGCAAACACGCATGCCGGAAGCAGGCTGGACGGTACATATCCTGTCGCCTATGGCTCTCGCCCGTTTTCCAACCTATGTCGCTTTCTCCCTTGCTGTACTGAGCATCATTCTGGTGCTTTTAGCAGCAATATTTCTCCTGCAACGGCGGACACGCTTGATAGAACGAATTGCCGCGCAGAAAGAAGCGCAAGACATGCTGGAAAATCGGGTGAGTGAGCGCACAGATGATTTGAACCGGGCGAATACGCAGTTGCGAGCAGAGATCGAGGAGCGCCGGACTGCGGAAGATCAGTTGCGCCGCGCGCAAGCGGATTTGGTACAGGCGAGCAAGCTAGCGGCTCTTGGTCAAATGTCTGCGGCATTGTCTCATGAATTCAATCAACCTTTAAGCGCTGTAAAATCATACGCAGATAACGCGGCGACATTACTGGACAGAGCGCGCTCGGACGAGGCGCGCAATAATATTACCCATATATCAGAACTTGTTGACCGCATGGCAGCCATCAGCAAGCATTTGCGAAATTTCGCTCGAAAGCCACAAGAGAAAATAGGTCCTATCCCCGTTGCTATTGTTATTAACGATGCCGTCGAGATTATGTCGGGGAAGCTGAAATCAAAATCTATCCACATCAATATTGTACTGCCCGAGGAAGAATTATGGGCGTTAGGTGGACGAGTGCGCCTGCAGCAGGTTTTGATCAACTTGATCAGTAATGCGCTGGATGCCATGGCAGATCGAATGACGCACCCTGTCATCGATATCTCTGCTTCCAGACAAGATAATATGATTAAAATTCTGGTGCGAGATCATGGTCCGGGATTAGTGCAAGATATCGCCGAGCAAATATTTGACCCGTTCTTCACGACCAAGGGAATAAGCAAAGGACTAGGGTTGGGGTTGTCAATTTCCTACAACATTATCGAGGATTTTGGAGGCAAGTTGAGTTTTTCCAATCATCAAGAGGGAGGCGCCGTTATGTCAGTTGAGCTTAAAGCTGCGTCCCGGCCACAGGAGATTGCGGCGGAATGAGCAAAGGGACGGTTATCTTTGTCGATGACGAGGAACATCTGCGTATTGCCTCCAGGCAAACGCTGGACCTCGCGGGTTACGATGTGGAATGCTTCGAAAGCGCGGAACGCGCCCTTGACCTTATTGGAAAAGATTTTGAAGGGGTGATTGTAACGGATATTCGCATGCCGGGTATGGACGGTATGGAATTGTTGCAGCGCGTTATCGAGATCGATATTGAGCTACCTGTTGTATTGGTGACAGGACATGGAGACGTGCAACTCGCCGTAGAGGCCATGCGAAACGGCGCTTACGACTTCATCGAGAAACCCTTCGCGTCAAACTATCTTTCCGACGTTGTCGGCCGTGCCTTAGATAAACGCCGACTCACCCTTGAGAACAGGAAACTTCGTTCGGCGGTATCGGGGGGGGACGACATAGAGGCGCAATTACATGGCCGTTCCAAAGTAATGGTCGAATTACGTCAGCAAATCCGGACTATTGCGCAGGCTGACGCAGATGTCCTAATCACCGGAGAGACCGGAACCGGAAAGGAAATAGTCGCGCGAGCCTTGCATGGGGCAAGTGCCCGGTGTGACAGGCCATTTATCGCAATTAACTGCGGAGCGCTTCCTGAAAACTTTATAGAAAGCGAATTATTTGGCCATGAGACTAATGCCTTTCCCGGTGCAATGCGGCCCAGGATTGGAAAGTTTGAACATGCAAGGGGCGGAACAGTCTTTTTGGATGAAATCGAAACAATGCCGATGGCACTTCAAATCAAGCTATTGCGCGTCGTGCAGGAACGTAGCATTACCCGCCTCGGATCTAATGACCCGGTTGCGTTGGATATACGGTTTATTGCGGCGAGCAAAGAAAACCTTGAAACTGAAGTGGCCGCAGGGCGGTTTCGAAGTGATTTACTGTATCGATTAAATGTTATCACATTGAGGGTCTCGTCGCTTGCCGAGCGCGTTGAAGATATTCCGCGCCTTTTTACGCAATTGGTAAACGAGGCTTGTATACGCTATCGCAGAGACATTCCGGAAATTCCCGCGGTTGTGTTGACTATTCTGGCTAACCGGGAATGGCCTGGAAATGTGCGGGAACTCAGGAATGCTGCTGACAGGTTTGTTTTGGGGCTTGGGTATCAAGATGGAATAAGCCCACATGATAAATCACCCGAAACTCTCGCTGAAAGGGTCGCGGAATATGAACGCAATGCTATCGTTGCCGAATTGACAGCAAATGAGGGACAACTGCGCCAGACCTATGAATCTCTGGGCTTGTCGCGAAAAACTCTTTACGAAAAAATGCAGAAATATGGCCTTAATCGTAATGAGTATTCCAAGGAATGAAGGCTTTGAGGCATCGCCGGTACTGGATACAGGGCGGAGGGGTGGATGTTGACACAGCTTATTGAACGGAATGTTCCCTTTTCCACCCGTCCCTCTAGAATATTACGTTTTGGTGTGATTTTATCGCTTGAATGCGGTTGAAACTGGTCTAGAGTTTGTATTTCATACGCGGCGACGAGCATGCAGCGGGCATGTTCCTTAGAAAATTGCGATGAAAACTTATTCCTGGGAGGAAAATACATGCGTAAAACCTTAATGGTCGCGGCAGCCACTGCCGTTTTGATGGCATCTGGCTCGGTCGCCTATGCAAAATGTGATCCTGGCGAAATCGTTATCAAATTCAGCCATGTGACAAATACAGATAAACATCCGAAAGGTATTGCAGCGACGTTGCTGGAAAAACGGGTGAACGAAGAGATGCAGGGAAATGCCTGCATGGAAGTGTTCCCGAATTCAGTTCTCTATGACGATAACTCCGTTCTGGAAGCTCTGTTAAACGGAGACGTTCAGATGGCAGCGCCGTCTTTGTCAAAATTCGAGAAATTCACTAAGCAATTCCGGATTTTTGACCTGCCGTTCATGTTTAACGATATCGCGGCCGTGGATAAATTCCAGCTTTCCGAAACCGGGGAAAAAATGAAAACTTCCATGGTGAAACGCGGGTTACTGGGCCTTGAATTCTGGCACAACGGCATGAAACAATTCTCAGCCGACAAACCCCTCATTCTTCCAAGCGACGCCAAGGGTCTGAAGTTCCGTGTTCAGTCTTCAGACGTTCTGGTTGCAGAAATCGAAGCACTGGGTGCAAACCCACAAAAACTTAAATTCTCTGAAGTTTATGGTGCCTTGCAAACGGGTGTTGTTAATGGTCAGGAAAACACCTGGTCGAATATCTATGGCAAGAAATTCTTTGAAGTGCAGGACGGAACCACGGAAACAAATCATGGTGTAATCGACTATCTTGTCGTGACGTCCACAAAGTTCTGGAAGGGGCTTCCTGAAAATGTACGGGATCAGCTCTCGACCATTATGCGTGAAGTTACCATTACCCGGAACGCGGAATCTTCCAAGGTTAATAATGATGCAAAGGAAGCTATTCTTGCGGCCGGTGGCGTTGTGCGTCAGCTCAATCCTGATCAGCGGCAACAATGGGTTGATGTCATGAAGCCAGTCTGGGCGAAGTTCGAAAAAGACGTTGGTGCGGCCAATATCGCAGCAGCACAGAAGTACAACATGACGAACTAGGCTTCGGCAGCTTATGCGACCTGGCGCGGCGTCTCGTCGCGCCAGTATTTTAAGTGCATCTTGAACCTTGGGAGGGGGCGATGGCAAATCACGGCCAGCGAAAGGTCCTGACATTTACGGACCATATCGAGGAAACACTGATTGCTCTGATTTTGGGCCTGATGACTCTCGTGACCTTTGTGAATGTAGTCGCCCGTTATGTTTTTAATGATAATTTACTCTGGGCGTTGGAAGTAACGTCCATCCTGTTTGCCTGGCTTGTTTTACTGGGTGTCAGTTATTGCGTTAAAATCACGGCGCATCTCGGTGTAGATGCTGTCGTCAATCTGATGTCCAGCCCAAAACGTAAGATCATGACCTTAATTGCCGTTCTTGCCTGCATTATTTATTCCTTTTTGCTGCTCAAAGGCGGATGGGACTTTTGGGCCAATTTTGCCAATCTTCCGAAGACCGAGGGGCGTTGGTTCCCGATCGGGCTAGAGGCCGATATGCAGGCGCAAGGCTGGTATGAAACCGATGACGTAACCATGCCCGATATGTTCCAGTTTCTTTCCCATTGGTTTAATGAGGGGGAGCCCTATGAGAAGATACCGCGTCTAATCCCCTACATTATGATGCCGATCGGAATGGCATTACTTCTGTACCGTTTTTTGCAGGCTGGTTGGGCTGTCTATACAGATCGTAAGGAGCTGATTATCGTCAGTCACGAGGTGGAAGATGCCGTTGAAGAAGCTGCTGCTAAAATTGGGAAGGACGACTAAATCATGGAAGTCCTTTTCTTATTCATTGGTATTGTTGCTCTGCTGGCTTTTGGCGTTCCGATCGCCGTCGCACTGGGGTTAAGCTCTATTCTGTTTCTTCTGGTAGGATCGGATGGATCGCTGGAATCTGTTGCCCGTAGCTTATATCTGGCCATGGCGGGACACTATACCTTGCTTGCCATCCCGTTCTTTATTCTGGCGTCCAGCTTCATGTCGACCGGTGGTGTTGCGAAAAGGATTATCCGTTTTTCCATCGCTGTGGTTGGGCATTTCAGCGGTGGTCTCGCCATTGCAGGTGTCTTCGCCTGTATGCTGTTCGCGGCATTATCGGGATCGTCACCTGCAACGGTTGTCGCTATCGGCACCATCGTTATCGCCGGCATGCGGCAGGTTGGCTACACAAAGGATTTTGCCGCCGGTGTGATCTGTAATGCCGGAACTCTCGGTATTCTAATCCCGCCCTCCATCGTGATGGTGGTCTATGCGGCAGCGACCGAAGTCTCTGTGGGCAGGATGTTCCTCGCAGGCGTTATTCCCGGACTACTTGCTGGATTTATGTTGATGGTGGGGATTTATGTTGCAGCGAAATGGAAGAATTTGCCCAAGGGAGACTGGCTTGGCTGGGGAGAAATTTTCAGCTCTGCACGGGATGCCTCCTGGGGGCTTTTCCTAATCATTATCATCCTCGGTGGAATTTACGGAGGTGCGTTTACGCCAACAGAAGCCGCCGCTGTCGCGTCGGTTTACGCCTTCATTATCGCCAATTTCGTTTATCGCGATATGGGGCCACTACATCGGGATGGGGAAGAACCAGTTTCGCTCTTCCGCAAGCCTCAGGCGCTCATTACGGCCTTCATTCATAAAGATACCCGCGACACCCTGTTCGATGCAGGGAAACTAACGATCACGCTGTTATTTATCATCGCTAATGCCCTGATACTGAAGCATGTGCTCACGGATGAGCAGATCCCGCAGCAAATTGCCGGGGCCATGCTCGATGCAGGCTTTAGCTGGTGGGTGTTCCTGATTGTCGTCAATGTTATCCTGTTGGTCGGTGGTCAGTTTATGGAACCCTCCGGCCTGATTGTCATCGTCGCGCCGTTAGTCTTTCCCATTGCCATTGAACTCGGGATTGATCCCATTCATCTGGGGATCATCATGGTGGTCAACATGGAAATCGGGATGATCACGCCGCCTGTCGGGCTTAATTTGTTCGTGACGTCTGGGGTGGCGGGGATGCCGATGATGCGTGTGGTGAAGGCCGCGTTACCATGGCTAGGTATTCTGTTTATCTTCCTGATTTTGGTGACCTATATTCCATTCCTCTCCACGTGGCTTCCGACAAGCGTCATGGGACCGGAGATTATTACGAAATAGATCAGCTATCCTTCATAATACGTTTCTTGAAACGCCGTAGCGCCATCCAGACGCAGAATAGGATAATCGGGATGGAGACCCCTTTGACAAGGGATACATTGAGCGGAAAACCAAGGCTGGTGACAGCCTCAGCTCCATATCCGACAAGGCTGACCAGATAGTAGCTGATGGCGGCAATGGATAGACCCTCGACAGTTTCCTGAAGGCGGAGTTGTCGCTGCGCCCTTTTGTTCATTGAGGTCAGTTGTTGCTGGTTCTGTTCGGACACCGCGAAATCTGTTTTGGTACGCAGCAGGTTTGCGGACCGTGTCGCGCGGCGGGATAAATCCGCAAGGCGGTCCGCTGTGGAATTACAGGTTCGGACAGCAGGTGCCAGACGTCGATCCAGAAATTCCGAAATAGTTTGGTATGGATTGACGGCTGTTTCTTTAAGCTCAGCAATTCGCGATAAAATAATAGGATAGTAAGCGCGTGTCGCACTAAAGCGATATGCAGTTTTCGCAGATAATGATTCAATTTCAGCCGAGACGCGGGTTAGATCATGCAGTAAGCCTGCTTCTTCCGCTGGAGTGTTGGAGAGACTGAGTTTTTCCGTAAGCTGCGCAAGATCATTGTTGATATGGGCGACTTTTCGACTAACGTCCCACGCCAGCGGTAGCGCCAGTAACGCCAGATTGCGATAAACGGCAATTTCAAACACCCGCAGGATAACCCGACCGGCCTTGCGCGGGGGCATATCATGATTATGGATAAGGGTCCGGTTAAATCCATCTTTGTCGATACGTAAATCCGTCCAAAGCTGTGCTGCACTCCCGCCAATAATACTGCTGACCATACTGTCAGCGATGAAAAATGTATCAAGTTCACTATCTGTCGGCTTTGGCTGACCTTTATCTAATAGCTCAATCTTTACGGCAGTCAGCAGGACGCCGGGTAAGCGGCTGAGCCAGTCTTGTGGAACCTCGGAGCAGGCTGTTTCTGCAAACGGTTTGCTGCCTTTGTTTGTTCGGAAAAATGTATAAGTTGTGAATTCCGCATGGCGTTCCCAGCGAAGCCGGAAGTTACCAAAATCTGTAGAAAAATGGTTCGTATTTTCGCGAGGGGGATGAATGCCATACCGATTACACAGGTCACAAATATGGGCATAGTCCTGATTTTCGCTTCGTTCCTCATGAAACATCGCGTACATGGTGCCATGAATTGGTGCGATCAATGCCTCAAACGGGCGGGCGTGTAACTCATTATTAATATCAAAACGTAAGGGGTGGGGCGTCAGACCTGCACAGTCCCGCCGAGTACCCAATTCATCTTCTTCCATCTTCCTTCGCCCCTACTAAAATGGAGATGACTTTACTGCCTGCTCTAAGCGAAAATGAGTAGGGCACAACAAATTTAATGTCAATTGAGCATTCCCTAAAATAGGGATTCCCGTCTCTAACTACTGATGCGAGAGGCAAAATTCACCCGATTCTCCGGTGTTTTCCTAATATTATTTGCGAAATGGTTGATTTGGGAGCAGAATAAGGTTGGCGCGTAATATGAAATGAACCTTGCTATGACGAAGTTCGGTGCGGGTGAGGAATCACTCGATCAAGTAGAAGAGTTGGTACAGGCCATTAGCAGACTACCTCAGCTTCAGGTTTTGGTCGCCTGTACGGAAGTGCTTGAGACAGAGCATCATTACAACCCATTGGATGCCTTTACCTACGGAGATCAGGCTGTTCAGTTTTTGTCTGCTGGCAACTCCGAAGAAGTTATTGCGCTAATTCGCGAATATCCGGATATGGCCGTTTTGATGCTGGACGTATCGGGAAAGAAAAACGAATGCGGCTTGCAATTGCTTCGCCATATCAGACAGGACCTTGGCGAAAAGAGCATCAGGGTTATCCTTTTTGGCACTCATTCAGGATATCAGGAGGATTGGAATCTCCTTCGGCAATATGATGTCAGTGATTATCGGGATATCTCAGAATTAACCGTTCCGCAGCTATTTACAAGCCTAACAATTGCTTTGCAGTCATACGAAAGGGTGCAGGCTGAGGCGAGCAATAAACGTGCCCTGCAGACTATTCTCGACGTTACCAAAGAGCTCTATGGCGTTCGATCTGTCGAAGAGTTTTGCCTAACTATCCTCACTCAGCTGCAGGTAATTCATAGCTCTGCTGAAGATTGTTTCTTTTGTATTCCGGACGATAAATCAGGCGAACTGACAATTTCAGCGGGTAAAGGGAAATATGCGGTGCTGACCAAGCAATCCGTTAAAAAAATGGTTGATCCCGTTGTTTTTGATAAAATTCTAGCTGTTACGAAAGCGCGCGAGAACCGGTATGAAGAGGATGTGAGCATCCTTTCCATTACTCGGGATGGCGTGTTGAAGGGCGCCGTATTATTTCATACAGCACCGGATTTCACGCTGCTGGAGAGGCGCCAGATTGAACTCATTTGTGCAAATATTACACTCGGGCTCGAGAACGCTGACATGTTTGAAGAAATCAAACGTCTGGCATTTCATGATTCATTGACGGGACTTAATAATCGCGCGAAATTTAGGAATGATGTGCAGGCCTATTTAGAGAACGCGGGAGGCCCCTCAGGTGGCAAATTTGTCGTTGTGCAGTTCGTACTCGACTATTTGTCAGAGTTGAATATTGCTCTTGGCCATGAACCAGTGGACGATTTATTGCAGTTTGTCTCGGAGCAATTGACCGTTCTGTTTCCAGACGCCGTGTCTCTTGCCCGTACCTCGGGGGACGGGTTTGGGCTCTGCATCCCCTATGGCGAGACAAGGGACCTAAGGCAGATACCGAAAACCATTCATAGCCTGTTTGAACGCAGCTATGATGATCGCAGCAGTCTTCCACATGTGACGCCGCGCCTTGGACTAGCCATCTATCCTGACGACGCCGATAATGCAGCTGCTCTTTGGCGGAATACAAATATTGCTCTTGCCACCATCAAGGGAAAAGGGCATTCATATTTTAAGTTTTATAACAAAGAGATAGCCAGCGATATTAATGCTCGAGTAGAGATGAATAATGCCCTCCGGCAGGGCATTGGTCGTGAAGACCTGACGTTGGACTACCAGCCGCAAATTGATCTTGAAACAGGTGACCTGGTTGGGGTTGAGGCCTTAGTGCGCTGGCAGCGCGAGGATGGTAGTTTCGTCGCGCCGGATGAATTTATTCCTATTGCAGAAACGTCGGGGCTGATTACGCCAATAAGTGAATGGGTGCTGACAGAAGCCTGCCAAAATCGAAAAGACTGGCTTGAACAAGGGGCTACCGATTTCAAAATAGCCATCAATTTGTCTTTATCGATGTTTCAAAATGATGATTTTGCTGATTTGATACGAGATATTTTGAAAAAAACCGCCTGTCCGCCTGCGCTAGTCGAGCTGGAAATTACCGAAAGTGTGATTATGGAGGACCCGGAGCAAGCGCTTCGCAATTTCTTGGAGCTTGGAGAAATTGGTGTGGGCTTCTCTATCGATGATTTTGGAACAGGGTACTCTTCGCTTAGCTATCTAAGGCGCTTGCCGGTTTCGGTACTCAAAATTGATCAGGCCTTTGTAAGCGGTATGACCCTTAATGCAGACGATGCCGCCATTACCCGCACAGTCATCACGCTGGGCCATAATCTTGGTTTGAAAGTTTTGGCCGAAGGGGTTGAAACCCAAGAGCAGGTAGATTTTCTGCGGGCTGCGAAATGCCATCAGGCGCAGGGGTATTTCTTCTCCAAACCTGTCCCTGCCGCTAAAATTATGGATTTGACTGATAAGAAGTCTTTTCTCTAAATCAGGATTTGGTTATCTCTTCAATAGTTTGCCCGGGTTCATGATACCGTCCGGGTCGAGAACTTGCTTCAGGCGTTGCATAAGATCAATTTCCACCTCGGACTTGTAATATACCAGATCGTCCGCTTTCAAACGTCCAATGCCATGTTCAGCACTAATGCTCCCGCGCATGCTGACGGCAATGTCATGGACAGAACGACTGATTTCTTCCCAATGATCTAAAAACTCCTGCCTGTCCATATCTACTGGTTGCAACGGATTATAATGTACATTGCCGTCGCCGATATGACCAAAGGCGACAGATCGAAAATCGGGGATGATTTTTTGAACGGCCGTATCCGCCTCACAAATAAAATCGGCGAAACGGGAAATCGGAACGGAAATGTCATGTTTGATACTTCCACCTTCAGGTTTTTGGGCGCCTGATATTTCCTCGCGCAATTGCCAGATTTTTTGTTGCTGGCTCTCGCTGGCAGGGACGATGGCGTCCAGCACAATCTCCTGTTCAAACCCGGCAGCCAGGATGTCTTCCATCAATGCCTTTAAATTTTCAGTGCTGCTGGACGACAGCTCGATAAGAATATGCCAATCATAGCGTTCCGACATGGGCTCAATCGTACCCGGCACATGACGGACTACCATATCAAGGCAAATCCGGGGGATGAGTTCGATCGCAGTGACCTGGTCGCCGCTCATTTGGCGGGCTAGGCCAAGGAACGCGATTGCGGCCTCGACTGAGGGAATGGCAACCAAGGCTATCTGTTGATATTTTGGCCGTGGGTAGATTTTAACCACGGCACCAGTAACAATGCCGAGCGTGCCCTCAGCGCCGATAAAAAGTTGCTTTATGTCATATCCTGTATTGTCTTTACGAAGCGACGTTAAGCCATCCCAAACCCGTCCATCAGGCAAGACAACCTCTAATCCTAAGACTTGCTCCCGTGTGCTTCCATAATGCAGAACCTGAACACCTCCGGCATTGGTGGAGATGTTTCCGCCGATCTGACAGCTTCCTTCAGAGCCGATCCGGAGCGGGAAAATACAATCAACTTCTTCAGCGGCATCCTGTAAATTGGCGAGGATGCAGCCAGAGTCAACTGTCATCGTGCCGTCAACAGAATCGACGTTACGGATATTGCTCATTCGGGTAAGGGAGAGAATTATCTCATCGCCGCCCATGAAGGGAATGGAGCCGCCGACCAGACTAGTATTACCACCTTGCGGCACCACTGATGTTTTGGTCGCCGCGCAGGCCTTCATGACTGCTGCAACTTCCTCCGTTGTTTTTGGCTGGACAACGGCGCTGGCCTTACCCACAAATTTATCGCGCCATTCAACGACAAACCCCTGCATGTCCTTTTCATCGAGGATGACATGTCTCTCGCCAACGATCTTCTTTAATTGTTCTATTAAATTCAACTATTCGTCCTCATTCCGGGGCGCAGCCGCCCGTCGCAAGCGGTCGTTGATGGCGACCCCCAATCCGGCCTCAGGAATGGGGCCAACGGCAATTCCCGCAACGTTCATTTCATCGAAAAAATGTAGTGCGGCGAAAAGTTTCGCTGTCGCTTCCGTCAGATTCCCCGATTCACTTAAGTTAACGTCGGCTAAAGCATCCTGATCACGCCCAAATCCAAGATAAACTTCTCCCGGCTGTTTGTCATGGGCATCCAGCCGCACAGGGCAGGAAGGAGCGTAGTGGCTCTTCAGCATGCCGGGGCCGGGTGTCGTTCCGTCTTCATGATGCGTTAGAATCGCTCCGACAGTAGAGGTCAGCATTTCCTCTGTCACACCGCCCGGACGCAACAATACTGCCGTATCGCCCTTGAAGCCGACAACGGTGCTCTCAACACCAACTTTACAGGGCCCGTCATCTATAATCCCGGCAATTTTGCCGTCCAATCCGTCAAAGACGTGCTGGGTGGTGGTTGGACTGATACTACCAGACGGATTGGCGCTCGGCCCAGCCAGCGGGCACCCACATTTTTCAAGGAAATCAAGTGCCAATCGATGACCAGGAATACGTATTGCCAACGTGTCAAGGCCAGCGCTTGCCAGTTTTGAGACCGGACAATTCTCCAGCCTTGGCAAAACGAGGGTCAGTGCGCCGGGCCAGAATTGCGCGGCCAAGGTCTCCGCTGTTTGATTAAATTTCACATAGTTGCAGGCGATATCCATCGACGGGATGTGAATGATCAGCGGATTGAAACTTGGACGGCCCTTGGCCTCATAAATCCCTGCAACGGCACGATCATCAAGAGCATTAGCCCCGAGGCCGTAGACCGTCTCGGTAGGGAAAGCGACAAGCCCGCCTGCGCGGATCGCCTCTGCCGCCTCAGTAAGACCTGAATCATTGGCTGGAAATATTCTACACTTCATATTGGTCGCTTCAAACCTTATGTCACTCATGAATAGCATTGTCGCGAAAGGCTTTTTTATCTCTAGCGGATATGTCATAACCGGTAAAACACTAAAATAATTGCGATTGGAAGGAAATCTCCATGGGAGAATATAACGCGCCTCTTAAAGATATGCGTTTTGTCTTGAACAATATTGCTGATATTGCCGAATTATCCAAACTTCAAGCCTATGCCCATGCAGAAAGTGACGTTGTCGACGCGGTGCTGGAAGAGGCCGGAAAGTTCGCAACCAATATTCTTTCTCCGCTTAACAAATCAGGTGATCTTCAAGGATCAAGCGTTAAGGACGCGATCGTGACGACGCCAGATGGATGGAAGGAAGCATATGCCCAGTTTGTGGAGGGCGGCTGGAATGGAATTTCAGCACCGGAGCAATTTGATGGCGGTGGTTTGCCAAGTGTGGTTGCCCTGGCAACGGTCGAAATGTGGAATGCGGCGAATTTGTCATTCTCTCTTTGCCCGTTGCTAACGCAGGGAGCAATCGAATCTCTTCTATCTCATGGGACTGAGAAGCAAAAACAAACGTATCTCAGCAAGCTCGTGACCGGCGAATGGGCAGCGACCATGAACCTGACTGAAAGCCATGCGGGCTCAGATGTTGGCGCGTTGAGGTCCAAGGCAGAACCCACAGGAGATGGGGCATGGCGTATTTCAGGGCAAAAGATATTCATCACCTACGGTGATCATGAGATGAGCGAGAATATCATTCATCTCGTGCTGGCGCGCACACCCGGTGCGCCTGCCGGAACCCGCGGTATTTCACTCTTTATTGTGCCGAAATATCTGGTGAATGAAGATGGTTCTTTGGGCGCTCGTAATGATCTTAAATGTGTTTCCCTGGAAGAGAAAATAGGCATTCATGCAAGCCCGACGGCTGTTATGTCCTATGGAGATGAGGGAAATTGCATCGGCTATCTGCTGGGTGATGAAAACAAAGGCATGGCATGTATGTTCACGATGATGAATAGCGCTCGCCTGAATGTTGGCGTGCAGGGGTTGGCTGTCGCTGAACGGGCTTATCAGCAAGCCGTTGAATATGCCTGCGATCGCAAACAGGGCCAATCTCCGGGCATGCCCAAAGGCGAAATGGCACCGATTGTCAATCACGCCGATGTTCGGCGGATGCTGATGACTATGAAAGCGAATATCGAGGCCATGCGCTGCTTGATTTATCTGAATGGTGAGTGTCTGGATAAGGCTCATCATCATCCTGACGCAGATGTCCGTGAACAAAATATGGGTATGGCTGAACTATTGACACCGCTCTCAAAGGCATGGTCCACAGATCTTGGCGTGGAACTGGCGTCGACTGCCGTCCAAATCCACGGTGGCATGGGCTTTGTTGAAGAAACCGGTGTGGGGCAATATTATCGCGATGCCCGTATCCTGCCGATTTATGAAGGGACGAATGGTATTCAGGCCCTTGATTTGGTCGGGCGCAAACTTGGGCTGCAAGGGGGGGCACCTGTGAAGCAGCTATTTTCGGATATAGATCAAACCGTAAAAAATCTTGCGGCAGAGGGGGATGAGATGACCGCCATGTCACTTCAGCTCAATTTGGGTATTTCCGCTTTGAAGGAAGCGACCGACTGGCTTTATACCAACGCACCCAATGATCCTAATGCTGCACCTGCGGGGGCAACGCCGTATCTTCGGATGTTTGCGACCGTCGTTGGCGCTTATCTCATGGCAAAGTCTGCACTTAAGGCTAAAGCCCTAATTGCAGCAGGAGATAGCGATACCAAATTCCTCAATGCCAAAATCGTCACAGCACGGTTTTTCGCGGCACAAATTCTGCCCCAGGCGACGGCTTTATTGGGGCCGGTCACAGAAGGGCCGGAAACGTTATTTGCTTTGGATGAGGAACAGCTTTCCGCTTAAAGCAAACCGGATTTCTTGATGTTAGAGTAAACGTCGCTATAAAATAGGGCGCAGGGGGAAATTCTTCTGCGTCGTAATAAAGGGTACATAATGAATAAACAAGAAATTGAATACCCGCTTGGTACACGCCCCAAAGATGGTGAAGTTCTGGAGGTGAGGGATGGTGTCCTCTGGATTCGCATGCCCATCCCCATCAAAGGCCTGGATTACATCAATCTTTACCTGATTGAGGGCGATGATGGCTGGACCATGGTCGATTCCGGATTTAATTCCAGTAAGATCAAGGAGTTATGGGAAAATATATTTGACAATCACCTCAAGGGAAAACCCATAATACGCTTGATTTGCACGCATTTTCATCCTGACCATATGGGGCTTGCTGGCTGGGTGACCAAACGATGGAATATTCCATTGACCATGACATTCGGGGAATGGACATTTGGCCGCATGTTGTATCTGGAGGCAGCAGAAGAAACACCTGATTTCGTTGTTGATTTCTATCGGTCCGTCGGATTTGACGAGAAGATGCTTGAGCGCGTAAAATCTCGCGGTTTCAATCATTTCCATAAAGCCATGACCCCTGTCCCCATGGGTTTTAACCGCATTGAGGATGGAGAAATCATCACAATCGGTATGCGTGACTGGAAAATTGTGGTTGGGCGGGGACATTGTCCTGAGCATGCGTGTCTTTATTCGGCCAGCGATGGACTGTTGATCTCGGGGGATCAGGTGTTACCAAGGATTACGCCTCATATCGGTGTCTATCCCGCGGAGCCGCTCGCAAACCCCTTGAAGCAATTTATCCAATCAATTGATACTTATAAGAAATTACCGATGGATACGTTGGTCCTTCCGGCCCATAATGATGTCTTTCTTGGGCTGCATAATCAACTGGATTACTATTCTAATCATCATATTGAACGGCTAAACCGATTAAAGAGAGCCTGTGATGTGCCACAGTCTGCTATCGATTTATTGCCGGTGCTTTTTGACCGGGAATTGAGCCAATCAGATCGCGGGCTTGCCATTTCGGAAGGACTGGCCCATTGCCATTATCTCGTTGGTGAAGGTGAATTGGAGCGGCAAATGGGAGAAGATGGCGTTTGGCGGTTTTGCCGATGTAAGGAAATACAGGCGGCGGTCGCCTGAATATCAAAAAACAATAATAATAACAAAAGGACAACAAAATGACTGAAGATCTTCTTGTTGAGAAAAACGGTTCCATTGCCACTGTGACCATGAACCGACCGGACGCGCGCAACGCGCTGTCACTTGATATGCGGGAGGCATTATTTCATGCGGTTACCGACATTGAAACCGATGATGCCATTCGTTGTATGGTGGTCAAGGGTGCCGGCGATCATTTTATGGCTGGCGGCGACGTAAAGTCTTTTAACGATTATGTAAAGATGGCACCGGATGAACGTCGGCAAAATTTTGAGCGCCGTATTCACGGTTTACATCCGACCATGTTTACAATCCGCCGTATGAATAAGCCGGTTATTGCCAGTGTACAAGGTGCGGCGGCGGGCTTCGGGCTCTCCCTGATGATGGCCTGCGATATGGTTATTGCCGCGGATGATGCTTTTTTCACTTTGGCCTATATTAATATCGGCACGACGCCGGATGGATCAGGTACATATACATTACCGCGTATTGTCGGCATGAAGAAAGCCATGGAAATCGCCATGCTTGGGGATCGGTTCGGTGCGGATGAAGCAAAAGATATGGGACTGGTCAACTTTGTGGTACCGAAAGAAGATCTGGACGCAGAAACCGACAAGCTTGCCGCTCGCCTTGCCAAAGGGCCAACTTTTGCCATTGGACGGACCAAGCAGCTTCTCAATGCATCGCTCAATAACAGCATGGAAACACAGCTTGCCTTGGAAGCTGAGGGTTTCTCGGCCTGCGCAGCCAGTAATGATTGGGTGGAGGGAGTTACAGCTTTCAAAGAAAAGCGCCGCCCGATTTATAAGGGAAATTAGATTATTAAATAACAAGATGGCGAGGGAAGTAAATGTCAGATCTTAAAGGAAAAACATTGTTCATTACCGGTGCAAGTCGTGGCATCGGTCTCGCCATCGGCAAACGCGCGGCGGCGGACGGGGCTAATGTGGTAATCGCTGCGAAGACAGCGGAACCCCATGCCAAGCTTTCGGGCACTATTTATAGTGCGGCAAAAGAAATTGAAGCTGCGGGCGGAAAAGCGTTGCCACTTGTGGTGGATGTGCGGGAAGAAGAAATGGTTGAGGCGGCCATGGAGAAAGCCGTCGATACTTTTGGCGGAATTGATATTCTAGTCAATAACGCTTCTGCCATCAGCCTTACGGGGACTTTGCAGACGCCGATGAAACGCTATGATCTCATGCATCAGATCAATATTCGCGGGACATTTCTTTGTTCGCAAAAGGCTATTCCCCATTTGAAGAAAGCCGATAACCCTCACGTGCTCAACCTGTCTCCACCATTGAATTTTGAAACTCATTGGTTCTCACCACATGTGGCCTACAGCATGGCCAAATATGGTATGAGCCTGTGCGTGCTTGGGATGGCGGACGAATTCAAGCGCGATGGGATTGCCTTTAATGCGCTCTGGCCACGCACAGCGATCGCGACGGCGGCCATGGACCTGATAGGAGGAGGCGATGTCAGTCAGAAATGCCGGAAAGTCGAAATCATGTCTGATGCCGCACATATCATCTTGACCAAGCCATCCAGAGAATTTACAGGCAATTTCTGTGTGGATGATGAGACCCTGGCATCCGCAGGGACTACAGATCTCTCAAAATACCGCTTTGAAGGCGTCCTTGAGGAAGAGCTTCTACCGGACTTCTTCGTTTAGTCCGTGCAGGAGTTTCAGGCCGCTTGGCGCAAACTCAGGCGACCCCAGACATCTTTTAACGCCGTGACAAGCTCTGTCATCATCGCGTCACTGTGAAACGGTGTTGGTGTGATGCGCAGCCGCTCCAGGCCGCGAGGTACCGTCGGATAGTTGATGGGTTGGATATAAATGCCGTAATCATCCAGCAACATATCACTTGCCTGTTTGCATAAATTCGCATCGTAAACCATCAATGGAACGATATGCGTGACCGAAGGCAGGACAGGGAGGCCAGCATCCCCCAACAGTTTCTTGAGCATGGCTGCGCGGGCCTGATGGTTTTCGCGTTCCGACTGGCTGTTCTTCAAATGCCGGACGCTGGCAAGGGCGCCTGCCGACATCACCGGTGATAATGTTGTCGTAAAGATAAATCCGGATGCGTAGGAACGGATAGCATCGACGATATTGCTGCTGGACGTAATAAAACCGCCAACGACCCCAAACGCCTTGCCGAGAGTTCCTTCAATAATATCAATCCGGTCCATCAATCCTTCACGCTCGGCAACCCCGCCACCGCGTGGGCCGTAGAGGCCAACCGCATGGACTTCATCCAGATAGGTCATGGCACCATATTTATCAGCCAGATCGCAAAATTCCTTAATGGGAGAGATATCACCATCCATGGAATAAACGGATTCGAACGCGATGATTTTTGGTTTTTCAGGATCAATGGCTCTCAGTTTGTCTTCCAAATCACGGACATCGTTATGAGCGAAGATATGCTTCTCGCAGCCTGCATGGCGGACACCATCGATCATTGAGGCATGGTTGAGCTCGTCCGACAGGATCACGCAGCCGGGTAGAAGCTTGCCTAATGTGGACAACGTGGCGTCGTTTGAGACAAATCCCGAGGTAAAAACAAGTGCGCGTTCCTTACCATGAAGATCGGCAAGTTCGCGTTCAAGCTCGCAGATCATATGGGTGTTGCCGGAGATATTTCGGGTGCCGCCAGCGCCAGCGCCATACGTATCGGCAGCATCTTTGATGGCTGCCAGGACATCCGGATGCTGACCCATCCCAAGATAATCGTTGGAACACCAGATGGTGACGTCCTGCTGATCGCCGTTATCAAGATGTCGTGTGGCTCTGGGGAAGTGACCCGCATGACGTCCAAGTTCCGTGAACACGCGGTATCGTTTCTCGTCTTTTAAGGATTGGATAGCCTGCTCAAATACCTGCTCATAATCCATCAATAAATCCTCAGATGTTCCCGAATGATCAACTCTTGTCCATAAATACCGAAAAGCACGTTCCTTTGACAAGGGACAAAAGGTCGCATTCTCCATAATGTGATGACAGTTTACGTGAAAATATCTGTTCCATATGTCACTAGTGAGCCATAAGGACCGGAATAGGGCAGGAGTTGAGTATTTCCTCAGTCACTGCACCAAAAAACAAACGGCGTAGCCGTCCTCTGGTATATGCGCCCATCACCAATAAATCAGCTTCACATTTCGTTGCCTGCGATAACAATGATTCGGCGGTTGACCGTCCGCTTCCGCCTTTGATTTCGCAGCTTTTTGCCTTAACTCCATGCATTTCAAGATATCGAAGAGCATCGCTCGTTTCCGTATCTTCGTCGAGATCATCGATGGCCGATATCAAGGTTACCTTTTCCGCCGATTTCAAAAGCGGCATGGCGTAGGCCAAGGCACGACTTGATTCAACCGAGCCGTTCCAGGCAACGGCAATTTTCCGGCCAATCTGCTCTGATACAACCTTGTCGGTCAACAAAACCGGGCGGCCGGTTTCACGCAGCGCAGTGGTAATAATAAGGGAATTATTCGTCTCCTCATCCTCACCCGCTTTACAAATAACAATGAGGTCAAATAACCGCCCATAGCTCAGAAGGACGTCTTCTCTGTTTCCCTGCCTCTGGACAAATTGTGCCGACGCGCCGGATACCGGGCGGTCAGATGCTGAAGTGATAATAGGCACTGACATCTCATTGCATATGTCAGTGAACAACTCATGTGCTTGCTTTTCGCGCTTTTCCCCGTCCTTCTCCGCCATTTCGATCACGCTTTCGATCATCGCGGAAGTCATTCCTTCTCCAACAAATGTCGCAGCGGTTCTGGGATCGATGGTTATATTGAGCGCGTCGACATGTGCGTCAAACCTGTCCGCAAGGCGAAAGGCGCTTTTAAGAGCTTGCGCATCATGGCTATTTTCTGCACCGGAGACCGGAACGAGGATGGTTTTAAATGGCATAGACCCTATCCTTTAAGTGATTTTCCTGATTGTAGCGCTAACGTGTTAAAAGTAAAAGAGTTTACTGTCGCCAATTTTTTGAATCAAGCCGTTGAAACCGGGGCTGAAATGGGGTCCTGATGGACAATTGCCTCGGCTTCCGGAAACTCCTGCATGAGTCTCATTTCCACCGCATCGGAAATGCCATGGGCTTCTTGCAAGCTGATAGATCCGTCCATATCCAGATGCATCTGAATGAAGACCTGCTGGCCTGAACGGCGGGTTCTGAGGTCGTGAATACCAAGGACGCCAGGCTGCTCGGTGACAATATCCTTAATCCTTTGCCGTTCTTCGTCGGCCAATTCCTCATCCATCAAGTCTGACAAGGAAACCTTGATTATTTTCCATGAGCTCAATAGCAGAAAAAGCGCGATACCGACGGCAAACGCCCCATCCGCATATTTCCAATTAAAGGTAGAGGCAAGAATCAGAGCAATAATGACACTTCCATTGATCAGCAAATCACCGACATAATGAAGAGAATCGGCAGATATCGCGACAGATTTGGTTTTTCGGATAACGTACCTCTGATAAGCCACAAGCAATATCGTCAACGCAATGGAAACCACCATAACAGCGATACCGATATCCGTTGATTGAACAGGTTTCGGATTTATAAGACGCTCTGAAGCTTGAAAAACAAGAAAGACTCCGGAACCCAAAATAACTGCTGACTGAAAAAGTCCCGCTAACGCTTCTGCCTTGCCATGGCCAAATCGATGGTCATGATCTGCCGGGACGAGGGCATGGCGGACGGCAATCAGATTGATGACAGAGGCCAGCATATCCAGAATAGAATCGACCAATGTTGACAGAATTGCAACGGAATTGGTTGAAAAATAGGCAACAAGTTTGATGCAGATCAGAATAATCGCCACAGTGACCGACGCATAGGTCGCAGACCGCATTAGCTTCCCATTAGTACCTCCGGGCGGGTTAAAACTATCCTGTTCGGCATTTGATGTCACGGATTCGACTGCTCCTGTTACAGGTGACGTATAAGCTAATATATTTTAGGGATAAAGGGTGCTTTCTGTCCAACCTTCTGCAGTCTTTACATATTGCCGTCTCTCATGCAGGCGGAAGGGCTTGTCCCGCCAGAACTCCATCGTTGTCGGGATAACGCGAAAGCCGGACCAGTATTCCGGCCGGGGAATACCTCCGATACCAAATTTTGCTGCATATTTTGCGACAGCCGCCTCCAATGAGAAACGACCTTCCATAGGTCTTGACTGCTGGCTTGCCCAGGCGCCAATGCGACTATCACGTGGGCGGCTGTCGAAGTACGCGTTGGCTTCTTCGTCCGTGACCACTTCAATATCGCCCTGGATACGGATGCTGCGGCGCAAGGATTTCCAGTGAAAACAGAGGGCAGCATGTGGGGTAGCCAGAAGTTCAGTCCCTTTCTGGCTTTCAAAATTGGTATAGAAGACAAACCCACGTTCGTCGGCATTTTTAAGCAGAACCATTCTGACCGAAGGCTGACCCTCATTGTTCACTGTCGCCAGAGACATGGCTGTGGGATCATTGGGCTCGCTTTTTTCGGCATCTGCCATCCAGGCTTGAAACTCGTCCAAAAGCTCTGGGAATTTTTTCACAGTCATGACCATATTCTCGTCATTTATCCATTAGGTGATGAACCTTCTATCCATTATGTAACTCTCTGACGATCCGATGTCGATGCCTTGTAGAAGAACCTGTAAAACAAAATGTAATTTTTTGTGATCCGTCTTTTGCTATTAATGTTCAATCCGCCCCTATATAATGACCATGAGGAGCATCCTGATGTATCATCAGGGGCCAGAGTACGAAATGAGTAAAGGATGAGACCCATGGTGAAATCGAAATTGGCGGTTGCGACAGCACTATCGGCGTTGTTGGTGGTGACGGCATGTGATCCAAATACCGGTCCGAAGCAAACCGGCGGTGCGGTCATTGGCGGTATAGGCGGTGCGTTACTCGGATCTTTGTTCGGCGGTGGAACCGGAAGGCTGGTTGCGGTTGGTGTTGGCACACTTGCCGGATCCATGATCGGATCGAATGTCGGCAAGACCCTGGATCAGGCTGACCGCGCACAGATTGATCGGGCTGAGAAAAAGGCGACATCGGCACCCATTGGCGAGACTATTGCCTGGAATAACCCCGATAGCGGAAATAAGGGGACAATTACGCCAGTGCGGGAGGGCAATCATACGGATGGCCGTTATTGCCGGGAATTCCAGCAGACCATTGAAATTGGTGGAAAGCTCGAAAAAGGATATGGGACGGCCTGCCGTCAACCAGATGGTTCGTGGCAAATCATGAATTAGTCGGTTTGGCAAAGGGCGAGTGACGTAATTAATGACAAAGGTTCGAACATTTAGCCTCGCTCTGACTGCGATATTGGTTTTGCCAATTGTTGCAATTGATCAGGTCGAGGCTGGTTTCGCTGAAGGAGTAAAAGCTTACGAAGCGAAGGAATATAAACTGGCGTTCGATGAATGGCTGCCGTTAGCCCGTACTAATGACCCAGCAGCCATGCGGAATATCGGCCATATGTATCGTCGTGGTTTTGGTGTTCCACAAGATTACAAGAAAGCTCTCACCTGGTATAAACGCGCCGCAACTATTGGGTTTGACCGGGCCCAGGCCAATGTTGCAGGCATGTATCTTAAGGGCGAGGGCGTTTCCCAGGATTATAAACTTGCTGCGAAATGGTTTTATCTCGCGGCAAAGCAGGGCCATGTGGTTTCACAATACAATCTAGCCCTGCTGCTTGAAAATGGCCTTGGTGTCAAACAAGATGAAACCAAGGCACTCGGATGGTTTAATCTTGCGGCGAAGGCCGGGCATCCACAGGCTATTGACAAAGCCTCACGACTTGTCGCCCGCGGTGTCGAAGAGCCAGATACATCAGAGATTACGAACTCCGAAAAAAACGACAATCCGCCTGAAACGGTTTCTGCGGCCCCGGTCTTGACCAAGCCTGTAGTTTCGCAACCAGCCGCAACTGCTCCTCCGCTAAAGGTGGCTGAGCAACCGGTAGCGGAGCAATTGTCCTCTCCAGTCTCAAAGGTAGAGAAGGCTCTTCCGACATCTGATCCCAATTCGAACCGCTCGTCGGAAGCTACTGTCGTTTCTGATGCGGCGCGGGAGGAGGGAGAATCGACAGAGAAAAAAGGGTTCTATGAGGCTCTGAAATCTTTGGTTGTAACTCAAGCCCCCGTCAGTTCAGAGCCGAAGGAAATGCAAGGAGCTGAACCGGAGGAGGTGTTAAGGGTATCGGAGCCGGAAAAAGACACGGTAAAAGTAGTTACTGCATCGGTGCAGCCTAGGCCCGTAATTGCACCTCCATCGCCGGTGACGAGGACTGCTCCGGCTCCTGTTAAGGTGGCGGCAGTGGCTCCAAAACCGCAGACATCGAAAATCAACGCCAGCCCCAAAGCCGGAACTGGGCTAACCATAGACGAACAGCTCGAAATGGCTGATTTGGCGTTTACGCTTCAGCAATATCAGGATTCCCTTGGTATATGGGCGGTGCTCGCCCAGCAAGACAATGCGGAGGCTCAGTTTAAGCTCGGAGGTCTTTTTAACGCCGGCTTGGCGGTGCCTGTAGACCGTGTCCGGGCCTATCATTGGTGGGAAAAAGCTAAGAAAAATGGATGGGCGGAGGCTGCTCCGGCTCTGGCCGGATTGGAAAAATCTCTAACTCATGTCGAAAAAAGACAGATACAGCGCACAAACTAGTTAAATTACAGCCTATTAGGTATATATCTAAGACGGCGTTTCCGTTTGTTTTGTGGGAACGTCATCCGAAAGCAAAATGAAATTTAGGGTCTGTTACAGCAATCAATGAAAGATTTATACAAAATTCTCGGTGTGGCAAAAGGGGCGAGCCAGCAGGAAATAAAATCTGCCTATCGTAAGCTTGCGAAAAAACATCATCCGGACACCAACCCTGATGACACGAAAATCGAGGAGAAATTCAAGGAAATCTCTGCTGCCTATAATATTCTTGGCGATGAAAAACAGCGAGGTCGGTATGACCGTGGTGAAATCGATGAGACGGGGCAGGAAAAAATGTCGGGCTTCGGCGGCGGCGGCGGTGGTCGTACGCGGACTTATCGCCAGTCTTCTTCGGGTTTTGGTGGTGGTGCAGAGGATATCTTTTCGGAGATTTTCGGAAATATCCGCCGCGGTGGTTTCCAAGAAGATCGGGTGGAAAAAGGTCGGGATCGGAAGTTCGCCATTGAAATCGAATTTACAGAGGCTGCCTAGGGTGGCAAACGACGCCTGACTATGGGGGAAGGCGGCCGAACCCTCGACGTCAATGTGCCCGCCGGGATAACGGATAGCAAGCACATCCGTCTTAAAGGCCAAGGCGAAAAGGGTAAGGGCGGAGGACCTGCCGGTGATATTCTGATTACCGTGTCCGTCAAGCCACACGCCTTCTTTAAGCGGGAAGGAAATAATGTTCTGACAGAGCTCCCCGTGAGCCTGCCTGAGGCTGTACTGGGTGCGCAAGTAAAGGTTCCCACTGTTGACGGTGCTGTCAATTTGAAAGTTCCACCCGGTTCAAATACAGGGTCGACTTTGCGACTAAAGGGTAAGGGAATTGCCGGTTCAGCAAAAGGCAAGCGTGGTGATCAATTGGTGCGATTGAAAGTTGTGCTGCCGGAAGATCAAGACGAAGAGCTTCAGGATTGGGTGACGAAATGGTCGGAATCCCATAATTATGATGCCCGTTCAAAGCTGAAAACCTGAGGTTGCGTGCATAAGTCTTTTGACTGCGTTTCCGAGGCACGATAAAAAAGAAATATAGTGTAGTTTTCGTCAATAGTAACAATGGGGTTTTGTGTATGACGCAGCACAACGGCTTGATGGCCGGTAAAAAGGGTTTGATTATGGGGGTTGCCAATAATCATTCACTCGCATGGGGGATTGCGCGCACGTTAAGCGAACATGGTGCGGAAATTGCTTTTACCTATCAGGGCGAAGCGCTTGGTAAGCGGGTCATACCGTTGGCTGAAAGTCTTGGTTCGGACATGGTTCTGGAATGTGATGTCACTGACGACGCTTCCATGGATTCTGTTTTTGCCGCATTGGAAGAAAAGTGGGGGAAGATTGATTTCTTTGTTCACGCGATCGGATTTTCAGACAAGACGCAACTTCGTGGTAATTTCTCTGATACTACGCGTGAAAATTTCGCCATGACCATGGATATCTCGTGTTTTTCCTTTATGGCCCTGGCGAAACGGGCAAGTGCGTTGATGTCTGATGGCGGAAGTATGGTCACGCTGACCTATTACGGCGCAGAGCGGGTAATACCGCATTACAATGTCATGGGTGTTGCTAAGGCAGCTCTTGAGGCGTCAGTGCGTTATCTCGCTGTGGAAATGGGTAAGAACAATATCCGGGTAAACGCCTTATCTGCGGGGCCGATAAAAACGCTTGCCGCGTCAGGTATTGGGGATTTTCGATATATCCTGAAATGGAATGAATATAATTCCCCCTTGAAGCGCAATGTCACCATAGATGATGTCGGGGGTTCGGCGTTGTATCTGTTAAGTGATATCAGTGCCGGGGTTAGCGGCGAAACCCACCATGTTGATGCGGGTTATCATGTGGTTGGCATGAAGGCCGAAGATGCACCGGATATCACGAAGTAACTGAAGATTTGCTATCTTTTTAGGCGGTAATTTATATGTCTCACAATAGTTTCGGTCATCTTTTCCGGGTGACAACCTGGGGGGAGAGCCACGGCCCGGCCCTAGGTTGTGTTATTGATGGCTGTCCGCCGCTGATCGAAATTACCCCGCAGGAAATTCAAGTCTGGATGGACCATCGAAAACCCGGCCAGTCGCGATTTACCACGCAACGCAGGGAACCTGATGAGGTTAAAATTCTCTCTGGTGTCTTTGAAGGGAAGACCACCGGGACGCCCATTAGCCTGATGATCGAGAATGTTGATCAGCGTTCCAAGGATTATGGGGGTATCAAGGAAAAATTCCGCCCGGGGCACGCGGATTATACATATCATACGAAATACGGTATTCGTGATTATCGGGGCGGTGGTCGCTCCAGCGCACGGGAAACGGCGGCGCGGGTGGCTGCAGGTGGTATCGCCCGAAAAGTGCTTGGGCAGAATATTCAGATCAAAGGATACCTCACGCAAATCGGTGATCAGATTATTGATCGTAGCCGGTTTGATATGGATGAGATCAACAATAATCCTTTCTGGTGTCCGGATCCGGGGATAGTTGAAAATTGGACAGAATACCTCGATAGGATTCGAAAAAGTGGCTCTTCAGTAGGGGCCGTTATCGAAGTTGTCGCGTCCGGCGTACCTCCGGGACTTGGTGCGCCGGTTTATGGCAAACTTGATTCAGATCTCGCGGGCGCCATGATGACCATCAATGCCGTAAAGGGCGTGGAAATCGGAGATGGCTTTTCGACAGCAGCACTCACCGGTGAGACCAATGCCGATGAAATGCGCGCCGGAAATGAAGACAATGCTCGTTTTACCAGCAATCACGCCGGCGGCATTCTGGGCGGTATTTCAAGTGGGCAGGACATCGTTGTTCGTTTCGCCGTAAAGCCGACCTCTTCTATTCTTAAGCCCCGCGATACCATTGATATTCATGGTGCAGAGACTGAAATTACGACCAAGGGCCGTCATGATCCCTGCGTCGGTATCCGTGCCGTTCCTGTGGGCGAGGCGATGATGGCTTGTGTTCTGGCGGATCATCTATTGCGCCACCGTGGCCAAAACGGATAGATCAGGTATTATAACAATAATAAGAAGGAATTAGTGACGATGTCTCAACCAAAATATATCCACGCTTTAGATGTGCCTGTCCCCCCTCGTGATGAGTTAAGCGAAGGGACACAGAAATATTTCTCTATTTGTGACGATAAACTGGGTATGGTGCCGAATGTATTGGCATCCTATAGCTTTGACGATGTCAAACTCCGTGCCTTTTCAGATTTGTATGGTGATTTAATGCTGGGCGACTCCGGCCTTTCCAAGCTGGAACGGGAGATGATCGCCGTCGTCGTTTCCTCCATAAATCATTGTTTTTACTGCCTGACAGCGCATGGTGCGGCCGTTCGCGAACTATCGGGCGATCCAAAGCTCGGCGAGTTGATGGTCATGAACTATCGCGCCGCGGAATTGGAACCCAAGCAACGCGCCATGTTGGATTTCGCGGATAAACTTACAAAAAGACCCAGTGAAATGACCGAAGAAGACCGCCAGGCCTTGCGTGATGCTGGTTGGACCGATCGGGATATCTGGGATATCTCGGCTACCGTCGCATTTTTCAACATGAGTAATCGTATGTCTGCCGCCATCGATATGATGCCAAACGAGGCCTATCATAGTCAGGCACGGTAAAGTTCCAACTATATCTGGAGGATCGCCTAACTGGTCTTTTCTGCGGCGTCGATTAATAAATCCGGAGTTGCCCCTTCTAAATGGGCGGTTTCCGATATGTGGCGCCGCCAGGCCTTCGCGCCGGGGCGCCCCTGAAACAACCCGAGCATATGTCGGGTTATGGATTTAAGGGGAACGCCCCTGTCCATCTCCTGATCAATATAGGGGAGGATTTTCTCGACAACTTCACGCCGCTCAGGTGCGTCATCCGGCAGGCCAAAGTACCGCCGGTCTATCTCTGCCAAAAAATATGGGTTTTGATATGCTTCCCGACCAATCATGACCCCATCTACATGGCGAAGATGTTCGTCAATCTCGTCCAGCGCCTGAATACCGCCGTTGATGATGATCTCTAAATCCGGATAATCCTGCTTCAGCCGATAAACCCGCGAATAATCAAGCGGCGGGATTGTTCGGTTCTCTTTGGGACTGAGGCCAGTCAACCAAGCTTTACGCGCATGTATAATAAAGGTCCTGCAGCCCGCTAAAGCAACAGTTTCGGTAAAATTCGTGAGATGTTCATAAGTGTCCAGATCATCAATACCGATCCGGTTTTTGACAGTAACAGGCAGGGAGGTTGCCGATTTCATCGCTGCAACACAGGCGGCGACTGTATCCGGCTCAGCCATCAGGCAGGCTCCAAAACGACCATTTTGCACTCGATCAGACGGACAACCTACATTAAGATTGATCTCTTGATATCCATAGTTTTCTGCAATTTCACAACACTTCGCCAGATCATCCGGATTACTGCTGCCAAGCTGAAGCGCCACCGGTTGTTCTGCTGGATCGAAACGTAAATGCCGATCCACATCTCCAAACAGGATTGCCCCGGTCGTCACCATCTCTGTATAAAGCAGGGCACGGGACGTAATCAGACGCAGAAAATACCGATCATGGCGATCGGTCCAGTCCATCATCGGCGCTATACTGATTATTCTGTCTACTTTAGTCACGGGAAACCTCTATATATTAATGGCCTTTATATAGAATAACTAAGGTGCGGTGGAAATGAGTAATTTCTTAGCCTTCCAAAAATCCAGTTGTTGCCCGCCGCCGACATCCCTTGAGCGTTTCTCAATAATTTCATATCCAAGACCTTGATAGAAATTAAGGGACGGCAATGAAATACTGAGCTCAACTTCAATTATACCTTGTTCTAGTGCTTCGTTTTCCAAAATAAGCATAAGAGACTTGCCATAACCTCCTTGTTGAAAATTAGGATGAACAAATACGGCAAAGATTTCACCGTCGACCAAACTTCCTGTAGCAATCATTTCGTTGCTTTCTTCTACAACAAATATGACGCCTTTTCTGCCGCGCTCCCGAAGCTTCTGTTCTGAATGAAGCTCTTTAAAGAACTGAACGGCGCGTGCCGGGTAAGCCTTAGAATAGCTAATATCAATAGTTTGGTGAATTAGCCCTAGAAGCGGATAAAGGTCTGATTTTCGGAATCTTCTGATGGCAATATGTTGAGGTTTATTCATTTGAGAGCCCTAATACTTAAGAGGGCAATATTAGTACGAGTTAGACAATAGAACCAGTTATCCTGCTGCCTCCTTGGCGGCATCCGTATTCTTCAGTTTATAAAACCGCGCCAGTTGCCGATCATGTCGGCTAATTGCAGAGCGTTCTCTTCGGTTCGTCCAGGGCTCCCATCTGGGATCAGCGCCTAGAGGATGGTCTCCGCTAATTGTAACCCGCTGGATAATCCGCTCTTCGTTGAAATCGTTCAGGACATAGTGCTGGGTGCAGCGATTATCCCACATCCCGATTGTCCCTTTGGTCCAGTTATAGCGAACCGTAAATTTCGGATTTTGAACCCATTGGGTGAGCAGCGGGAGCAGGGCGTTGCTTTCTGTCGCACTCATCTCGACGATACGCCGGGTAAAATGCTCATTAACATAGAGGGCCTTGGCACCGGTTTCCGGATGTGTCCTGACGACGGGGTGGATTGCCATCATGTCGGGCTTTCCGTGGGAATGAGCGTCATGAAGGGCTGTCAGGCCTTCACACATTTCCTGAAGTGGAGGCGATAACGCGTCAAACGCTGCGCATAGGTTCGTCCACATGGTATCACCGCCGACGGGCGGACATTTTACCATATTCAAGATCGACATTGTGGAAGGTTCTGCCCGGAAGGTAAGGTCTGTATGCCATTCGTCGGCAACACCCCCTTCGCTTGCGGCGAGCTCAAACAATTCTGGATGCTGGGTAATCGGGTTCTTGAGATTAGGATGGCCTTCAAGCGGGCCAAAATGCCGCCCAAAGGCAACATGCTCATCAACGCTCAAATGCTGCTCAGGGAAGAACAAGACCATGTTTTCGGTCATTAGTTGTTTAATTCTTGCGATGTCGCCATCCGTCGTGCTTTTTAATTCTACGCCTCGTATCTCTGCGCCCAGTGCTCCTGCCAACCCACGAACATTCCATTGGTTATCGATTTTTAAGCTCATCGCCTGCTCCTTTTTTCCCTTATGAACCAACCAAATGGCGTTTTTGTCAAGCTGGAATATTAGCAAACCGTTTACATGCTCCGGTGCAAATGGGGCGTATTCTGATTGTTTGCTTTGCTCCGGTTCAGAAGTTCCTGTAAAAGAGGCCAAGTACAAGTTTCAGAGCCGTTTTTTCAGGATATATCGACCGAATGACC
>Ga0315338_1001327_pt1 | contig 32281 bp, 49 predicted proteins | sample ASW8metaG_FD_204518 | JGI IMG/M metagenome (GOLD analysis project Ga0315338, IMG submission 204518) | Ammonia-oxidizing marine archaeal communities from Monterey Bay, California, United States - ASW #8 | ecosystem: Environmental > Aquatic > Marine > Coastal | place: USA: California | collected... | reverse complement strand
TCGGTCCGCGATCGGGCGCGTTTTTCGCGATGGGGTCTAAATTTGATGGTTTGAACTGGTTTGAACTGGTTTGAACTGGTTTGGCCGGTTCGCCGAACCGCCGGCACCGGACAGGAACGAAATGAGAGGGAAACGGATGGGCGACGCCTGGAAGAATCGAATCGTGAGCACCGGCGACGAAGCACCGGATCAGTTATTAGCCAATCCGAACAACTGGCGGGTGCATCCGAAGGCCCAACAGGACGCCCTCGCCGCGGTCTTGGACGATGTCGGGTGGGTGCAACGCGTGATCGTCAATCGCACGACCGACCACGTCGTCGACGGCCATTTGCGGGTGGCGCTGGCGTTGTCGCGCGGCGAGCCGACGATTCCGGTGTCCTATGTCGAGCTCGACCCGCGCGAGGAAGCGTTGGTCTTGGCGTCACTCGATCCACTGGCGGCGATGGCGACGACCGACAAAGACAAGCTGGCTGAACTATTACGTCAGGCAGAAATCAACGATCAGACCTTGCGCGACGCGTTAAACGACACGGCTGGCATCATCGAAGAACCGACACCAGGCAACACTGATCCTGACGATGTGCCAGGACAACGCAGCACGGACATCCAGCGGGGCGACCTGTTTGAACTAGGCAGTCATCGGTTGCTGTGCGGAGATAGCACCGATGCCGACAACGTCGCAACGGTATTTAAATCCAACAATGTCCGGTTGTGTTTTACCAGTCCACCGTATGCACAGCAACGCGACTACAAAAACCCAGCAGAATTATCTGTTGAGCATCTATCGAACTTCCTACCGACTGCAGTGTCGTCGGTTGAATACTTTGCCGTCAATCTTGGGATCAGTCGGTCGGAGGGTGTTATTGACCAGTACTGGGATCGCTATATCGACGCTGCGAAAAATGCTGGTCTTGGATTGTTGTCGTGGAATATCTGGTCACGCGAAAACATGAAGATGTCAATCGGCCAATCCACTGCCATGTTTCCCATCCAGCACGAATGGGTGTTTGTGTTTGGAACAGAACCAACAAAGTTAATCCCGATTATAGAAAACAAATATGGCGGTAAGTCATTGTTAACAACCGACAGGCAACAAGACGGCACACTCAAAAACAAAGGGCGTAAGACAACCAGACATCGACGGGAACTGGGAACCATTACGACGTTACAGGCAGTCAACCGGAACGACGATCATCCAGCACAATTCCCTGTCGGACTGCCACAACTGTATCTGCAATCATTTGGTGGCGATGTTTTCGACCCCTTCTGCGGCAGCGGCACCACGCTGATCGCCGCCGAACAACTCGGTCGTCGGTGTTACGCCATCGAGATCGAGCCATCCTATTGCCAAGTAACGATCGACCGGTGGGAAGCGTTCACCGGCAAAACAGCAAAGCGAGTGAACCATGCGAGGAAGAAAACCAAAACCAACCGCCGTCAAAAAACAAAACGGCAACCCAGGACGACGGCCGCTCAACACGAACGAACCCGAGGCCGTGCCAGGACTCCCCGAGTGTCCGGCGCATCTTGACGCCGAAGCCAGAGCGGAGTGGTATCGAATCGGGCCGCAGTTGGTGAAAGAGAAACGGATGGCCGACGTTTACAAGGCGGTGTTCGCGGCGTATTGCCAAGCCTGGTCTCGATGGGTCGAGGCCGAGAAAATGATCCAGCAGCACGGCGTCGTGATCGCGTCGCCGAAAAGCGGCTATTTGATGCAGTCGCCGTTCTTGCAAGTGTCGAACAAGGCAATGGCTCAAATGATGACGGCGTTGACCGAGTTGGGATTGTCGCCGTCGAGTCAATCACGCGTGACAGAAGTCCGAGAACCGGCGACGGTGTCACGCCTCGAGGCGTTCCTTGGTGGCAAAAAAGCGAGTTAGACCGCGCAGTACCAAACGGCTCCAAGGCCAGGCGTTAAAACGCGACGATACCGTGGCCACCCGTTACGCGGTGGACGTGTTGCGCGGCGACGTGTTGGCCGGCCCGTTGGTGCGGAAAGCGTGCGAACGGCATTGTCGGGATCTGGTTAAAGGCGCCGACCGTGGTTTGACCTATCACCCCGAGCTCGCCGAACGGATCGCGAACTTCTTTACGGAGTTTTTGCGGTTGTCCGATGGCCAGTGGAACGGGCAACCGTTTCGCCTGGAACGCTGGCAAGCGTTCATCGTGCAATCGTTGTTCGGGTGGCTCAAGGCCGACGGGTTCCGGCGGTTCTCGGTGTCCTTCTGTGAAGTGGGCAAGGGCAACGGCAAGACGCCCCTGGCGGCCGGCCTGGGGATCTACGGGTTATTGTGCGACGGCGAAGCGAGTGCCGAAATCTACAGCGCGGCCACCACGCGCGAACAAGCCGGCATTCTGTTTCGTGACGCGGTCAAGATGGTCGGCGCGTCGTCCGAGTTATCGGCCATGATTCGGACAAATCAGAACAACCTCGCGCAAATCAGTGGCCACTCATTCTTTCGGCCGGTGAGCTCCGAACACCGTGGCCTCGACGGCAAACGTGTCCACATGGCCCTACTCGACGAAATCCAAGAACACCCGACCGACCTGGTCGTGGCGAAAATGCTGGCCGGCCGTAAAGGTCGCCGGCAACCGCTCCAGTTTGAAATTACCAACAGCGGCCACGACCGCACCTCGATCGCCTACGTCCACCACGAATACAGCGAACGCGTCCTCGATGGCCTGGTCGAGAACGACGGGTGGTTTGCCTACGTGTGCGGCGTCGACGATCGCGACGACCCGTTTGACGACGACGGCGGCGAGGCGTGTTGGGTGAAAGCGAACCCGAATCTCGGCGTGTCGATTGATCGGTCGTATTTGGCGCAACAGATTAAAGAAGCCAAGGGGATGCCGTCCCAGGAGGCGTTGGTGCGGCGGCTGAACTTCTGCCAATGGACGCGCACCCGTGTCCGCGCCGTTGACCTGGTTGATTGGGCCGCGTGTCCCGAGCTCGTCGAACGGGATCTCAATCTCATGCCGTGTTGGGGTGGGTTAGATTTGGGGATGTCGGACGACTGGTCGGCGTTTGCGGTGGTGTGGCAACTCGAGGAACACCGTTACGCGATCAAATCGCACTTCTGGATTCCCGAGGACACGACCCGCCGCGAGGACGGTCGGCCGTATGAGGCATGGATCGCGGCGGGGCTGATGACCGTGACGCCTGGCGCGGTCACGGATTACGACGTGATCGAGGACGAGGTGTTGGCGTTGTGTCAACGCTATAGCGTGCGCGAGGTCGGATTCGACAAACGGTTCGCCCAACACTTGGCCCATCACTTGGTCGGGGCCGGCGTCACCATGATCGACACGCCGCAAGGGTTCCACCTGAACGAACCGACGGTCAAACTACAGGAACTCATCTCGGGCGGCCGACTTCACCACGACCGCAATCCGATCCTCTCGTGGATGATGGGAAACTTCGTGGTTCGGACGGGGCGCTATCAGGAAGTCAGACCCGACAAACAGGAAAGCGCCGAAAAGATCGACGGCGTCGTGGCGGCGTTGATGGCGTTGTCGCGGTCGATTGCCGAGCCGGAACACGAAGCCAGCGTCTACGAAGATCGCGGCATCTTGAGTATTTAATCACGGCCAAAAAAACCACCTCGAGGCGGGTATTCGGTTTGACATTAAGATGGGCCGCTTGGCACTCTAGATTGTGCTTGCCGATGCCGTCGTGTTCGTGGGGTGGCTCGGCCTTTTATACGGCTGCTATCTCGTCGCCCCGTTCTTGATGTTCCTGGTGGGCGGCCTCACCTTATGTGCGGCCGGCGTTGTTCTGACCAGTCGGAAACATCGGAACCGGAATGGGTCTACTTGATCGCCTATTTGAAAATCGCGGAGCCTTATCTCAGCCGACCCAGTGGCTACTGAATGCCCTGAACGGCCAACCGACCGCGAGCGGCGTGTCGGTCAACGAGCAAACCGCATTACGCAATCCGGCCATCTATCGGGCCGTGGCGCTCATCTCGTCGACGGTCGCACAACTCCCGTTCAAGGTCTACCGGCGACTCCCTGATTTCGGCAAAGTCGAGGAACACGCGCACAACCTCTACGGGCTCTTACACGACGCCCCGAATCCCGAATGCACCTCGATGGATTTTCGCGAAGCGTTACAAGGGGATTTGTGTCTCTACGGAAACGCGTTCGCCCAGGTGGAACGGGAAACCGGCCGGCAAGGTCGGATTCGCGCCTTGTGGCCGTTGCTCGCATCACAGATGACGATCACGCGCGACAAAAACAACCGACTGGTTTACTACTACAACACGCCCTCGAAGCAATACGAATTCCCGTTCGATCCGGTTCACCCGTCGATCTTGCACTTGCGATCATTCTCGGCCGATTCAATTGTCGGCCGGTCGCCGATCCAAGTGGCACGGGAATCAATCGCGGCGGCGATTGCCGCAGACAGTTATGGCGCGCGCTACTGGGGGAACAACTCAGTCCCGTCGGGCGTGCTGCAAGGCCCAAAAAATGCACGCCTCACCGACGAAGCCCATCAACGATTGCGCGATAGTTGGAACGCCGCCCATCAGGGCGTCGCAAACTCCCACAAGGTCGCGTTGCTCGAGGACGGGTGGTCGTGGAATCCGATCAGCGTGGCGAACCGCGACGCTCAGTGGATCGAAGCGCGCCAGTTGGGCGTGGTGGATGTCGCGCGGATTATGGGATTGCCGCCGTGGTCGCTGTTCGACATGAATCAGTCGAGCACCTACAACACGGTCGAACAACAATCCCTGGATTTCGTGCGCGAGATTTCGGTCTGGTTGCGACGATGGGAAACGCAAATAGACAAGGACTTACTCGGAGCTCGTCGCGGTGGCCGAACGTTTTTCGCCGCGTTCACGATCGAGGGACTTCTGCGATCGGACATCGAGACTCGGTACAAGTCCTACGCCCTCGCCAGAAATTGGGGATTCCTGTCGACGAACGAAATCCGATCCAAAGAGAACATGAACTCACTAGGGGCCAAGGGCGACATTTACTTGCAACCCCTGAACATGATCGCCGCAAACGACGATCCCGATGCAACCCTTGACCCACGAAGCGACGAGCGGATCACCGACGAACATACACGCCGCCTCATGGCGCTCGCGTTGGGTAAGGTGCAATAGGAACAACGGATATGGTGCCAAGTAATCCAACCACGTTTGGTCGCGCGCCGATGGATACGCGGTGGTCAACACCGACGTTGCGGGATTTCACAACGGCGACCTGGTCGGAACTCTCGGCGGCTGAACAACGACGGATCGCGCGTCATTTTACGTACGCGCCGGAGATGCCGCCGGACACATTTAGCAGTTTGTCGTTACCGCATCACCGAGCCGACGGCGCGGATGTCGTGTGGCGTGGCGTGGTCGCCGCGGCGGGTCGCCTCGACCAGACGGATTTGCCCGCGGACGAGCTCGGCAAAGTGCGCGCGCATTTAGCCGCGCATTACGAACAGTTTGATCGGGTCGCCCCGTGGAAACGGTTGGCCGACCGATGGGATTACTTTATTGCGGCACGTGACCGCCTCGGACGCCCGTGGCGTGATGCGGATCTTGCCGATGTGTTTCGCGAACTAGGCTTCGAGCTCGAAGCCGCCACCCTGGGGGATTTCGTTATGAGTTACGAACCAACGGCACGACGAGAAGTGCGAACCCTCGAGCGGCCTGTCGAAGCCCGCGCCGATGCCAACGGCACGCCGACGGCGTTGGCTGGCTATGCCGCCGTGTTTGATACGCCGACCACGATTGGTGGGCCGCATCCGTTCCAAGAGGTCGTTGATCGGCACGCGTTCGACGACGTCCTCGGTGACGATGTGCGGGTGTTATTCAATCACGATCCGAATCTCTTATTGGGCCGCACGAAGTCCGGCACCGCCAGCCTGGCGATTGACGATCGCGGTTTGCGGTATGAGGTGACGCCACCGAACACCCAGGTCGGCAAGGATGTTCTAGCCCTGGTGACACGCGGCGACATCGACGGATCGAGTTTTGGGTTTCGTGTCCTCGAGGATACATGGACGGAAGGTGCGACCAGCGACGAGTTACCGTTGCGACGCATTAACAAGGTCGCCCTCTATGACGTGAGCCCCGTGACACAACCGGCCTACCCGACGAGCACAGTCGAGGCGCGGAACGAGGCCGCGACCATTAGCGAGGCAATCCAGTCGCGACGCGATGCCAAACGGGACGCGGTCGCAGAAACAGACAAGCGACGCCACATCGTCGCGCAGAATATCGCAAATATGTATTAACCGGAAACCACCATCCACGCGTTCGCCACTTCGTTCTCGCCTTGTCGGCCTCTCGAAGTAAACGCATCACCCGACGACGGGGAGAAGGAACTATGTCAGAAAAATTACGAGAACAACGCGCGAAGCTGGTCGCCGACCAGCGCGTCATCATCGACAAAGCCGACCAGGCGGCGCGAGGAATGACCACCGAGGAAATGTCCACGTTCGACAAGTTGAACCTCGACATCGACACACTTGGCCAAACCATTGAACGCGCAGATCGGATCGAAGCGCGCAAGGTCGAAACCGATGCCACGCGGATCACCCTGGCCGAGCCAGTCGTGACCAGAACACCGGCGACGATGTCATTGCCGACACAACAGGCGATCTCATCCCGTGCCGGCTCCGAGGACTACCGGACTGCGTTCGAGGGCTACATGCGTCGAGGCGTCCAGGGTTTGACGGGCGACGAACAGCGCGCCCTGAGCGAAGGCACGGACAGTGCCGGCGGCTACCTGGTGCCGAACCAATGGAACGATGCCATCATCAAAAAGCTCGACGAAGAAAATGTAATGCGTCGACTCTCGACGGTGATCACGACCGAAACGGGAACCTTTAATATTCCCGTTGTCCATACGCAGGGAACCGCGGCGTGGACGGCCGAGGCGGCATCGATCACCGAGAGCGATTCGGTGTTTGCGAATTACACGATGTCTGCGTTCAAGGCCGCGCGGTTGATGAAAGTGTCGCGGGAACTGCTCGCCGACAATCGCTTCGACTTAGTCAGTTACATCACCGAGGAATTCGCGCGGAGCATTAGCGTGTTAGCCGAGGCGGCGTATGTCGACGGGTCGGCGTCAGCGCAACCCGAGGGCATCATTTACAACTCGACGGTCGGCAAGACCTTTGCCGGCACGGGTGCGATCACGTCCGACGAGATCATCGACTTGTTCCACGCGTTGAAACCGCAATATCGTCTGCGCCCGTCGACGGCGTGGTTGATGGCCGACGCGACAATCAAGGCGTTGCGCCAACTGAAAGACGGCAACGACCAATACCTCTGGCAGCCTGGGTTACGCGATGGCGATCCCGATCGGTTGTTAGGGAAACCGGTATACGCATCGAGCCACGTGCCAGCGATGGTGACGGGTGGTAAGAGTGTCGTGTTTGCCGACTTCTCGTTCTTCTGGATTGGCGATCGGCAAGGCGTCGAAATGCAACGGCTGGTCGAGCTCTACGCGGCGACGGGTCAAGACGGGTTCATCGGAACGTTTCGAACGGACTCGACATTGACCAACACCGAAGCGAGCCAGGTCGGACAGCAAGCCTAACGGATGACGCGGTCATGGTGGCGTAGGCTCCGCGTGGGTCTACGCCATCATCTCGCAGTTATGACGCAATCAAAAACGAAGATCCGTGTCTTGACGTCCATCGCCGGTTCGGTCTCGGCCAAGCCTGGCCAGGTGATCGAGTGCGACACGGTGTTCGCGTTGCGGTTGATCGATACCGGTCAAGCGGAACACGTGGACATCGACAAGCTCGATCGCGGGGTGGAAGCGGCCACGACGGCACCGCCCGAAACGGCGACACGATCTCGCGCACGGTCGCGCAAGCGACGAGGGGTAAAGCGTGGCTAGTTGGTATGACATACGCAAGGGGATCACCGAAGTCACGGCGCCAGCGGCCGAGCCATTGGCGTTGTCTGAGGCCAAGTCATTTTTGCGTATCGACAATTCCGACCAGGACACGTTGATCACCGAGCTCATCAAGACCGCGCGCCAACGGGTCGAGAACGACACCGGCCAATCCTTAGTCAACACGACCTGGGATTATTGGTTTGATACGTTTCCGACCGAGCGCAGTATCACCGTTGCGCGGGTGCCGTTGGTGAGTGTCACCCATGTCATCAGTTACGACGAGGATGACGCCGCGGCGACGTTGGCCTCGAGCAAGTATCTGGTCGACGTTATCCAAAGCCGCGTGGCCCTCAACAACGACGACGACTGGCCGTCTGATCTGCGCGCGTTTAATTCGGGAATCATTCGGTTCGTGGCGGGGTACGGCACCGCCGGATCGGACGTTCCCTCGCCGTTGCGTTTGGCGTGTTACCAGTTATTGACACATTGGTTCGAGCACGCCGATCCGTATACGAGCACCGACGCGGTCTCGAACTCTTACTCTGGCCATATTGCGGCCTACCGGAACGCCGCGGGGATCGCCTGATGGCTGACGACTTACTTCAGCCAAGCGAACTGTCCGAGCGGGTCGTCATTCAAGAAAACACGATCACGAGCGACAACCAGGGCGGGCGCGCGTCAAGTTGGGGAACTCTGGCGACCGTGTGGGCGCACGTGCGATCGGCAACGACGCGCGAAGCGATTCAAGCGCGCGCGGTGTCCTCGGAAACCAACTACGTCGTGACCATTCGATACCGGTCGGACGTGACACCGAAACATCGCATCCAATGGACGCCGAGTTGGTCAAGTGCGACGGCGGCCAAGACGCTGCAGATTAACGGCGTGCGGCCGTTACGGTTATCCCAAACAGTCCAGATGGATTGTGGGGAGCGGGTCTAATGCCGCGGTCGGCGCTCGAACCTGGCAGCGAAGCCATCTACGGATTGCTGAACGTGGCGGCGATGACCAGTCTGGCGACGGGCGGCGTCTTTCAAGACGTACCGCAAGATACCGCGTTCCCATATGTGGCCTATGAGCTTCGAGAAAATGACACGGCCGGCACGTTCGGCCAAATCTTTTATCAGATGGCGCTCGACGTTCACGTGTGGAGTCAATACGAGGGCAACCAACAGGCCGAGCGGATCGTGAGCAAGGCCGTCGAGTTGTTGACGTTTCAGACGCCGTCAATGACCAATTTCACCGCGCTGTTGATCACGCATGACGGCTCGAATTCCTTTCCCGATCTGGACGTCAACGGCGTCGCGACGAAACATCTGGTCGCCGAATTTACCGTGACGGTGAGCGAGGACTAATGGCCGAGCCCATCACCTTCCGATCGCCACTCATCATCAACATGAAAGGCACCCGCAAGCTCCGCGCGGAGCTCGAGCGGATTGCGCGGTTGACACCAGAGAAGGCCAAGGCGGCCCTCTATCAAGAAGGGAAGCGCCAGATGATGCTGGCGTTCCGCAAGACACCGGTCGACCCGATGTTCGGTGGCGGGAGTTTGCGCGACTCGGCCGAGATCGAATTGCCCTACCGACGAGGGGACGATCTGATCGTGCCGTTCGGGTTTGGCACGACGCCCGAAACGGCGAAGTATGCCGTCGTGCAACATCAGAAACATTTTAAGCACTCGCACGGGCAACGGCGATTCCTCGCCGATGTTGTGTATAAGAACCGCGGCCGGATGGTGCGACGGATCGCCAAGGCACTTAGCATCGTATGACGACACTTATCGCCGACACACCCGATCCGACGCCGTGTCCGAAATGCAACGCGTCGCCCGACACGCGCATCGAGTCGGCCGGTTTTGGTAATCACGCGCATGAGGTGTGCGGCCGGTGCGGGTTCGACTTCTCGGCGGGTAAAGATCCGAAGGGGAACAGATGAACGGACAGGACTATCGGACCACGACCGATTTAACAGACGCCGACGGCCACGTGTTGGCGGCGACGGGTGACACGTGCAACGCCGTGCCGAGTGAGTCACTCGGGTGGCTTATTGAGCAGGGCGTAATTGTTCCAGTGAATACGGCGGCGGCCGAGGTCGCACCGGCGCGCGTCGAGCCGGCAGTCAATCCAGACACCGACGACGCGGCCGATGACACCGACGACGAAGATGAGGAGTAGCGATGGCGAAATATGGATCAAATTCAGTGGCGTTCTTGATCATTAACGGGTACGACGTCACCGGCGTGAGCACGTCACTCTCGGACGTGAGCACCGCCACCCTCGAGGAAACCACTGGCCTCGGCGATGCCTGGCAGGAACAGACATCGACGGGCAACCTGACGGCCGAACTCACCGCCGAGGGATTCTACAACGACGGCACCGCGTCGATTGATGCGGCGTTGTCGGAGTCAGAACAAACCTCCAAGGTGGTGAGTTATACGTACGAGGGCGGCACACTTGGCAACGGTATGACAAGCCACGAAGGCGTCTTTGCCGGCACCTATACGCGAAGCCCGACACGCGGCGAACTGACCAAAGCGAACGGCACCTATACGGTGAGCGGCACGAAGGACGAAGGCGTGGTACTGCTGCCGTTGGCCTCTGTCACAGCGACAGGCACAGGGTCGGCTCAAAACAATGACGCAAGCACGGCCAGTGGCGGTGCTGGCACGTTGCAAGTGACCACCGTGACCGGCACCAGTCCGACGGCCGACGTCAAGATTCAGGACAGCGCCGACAACATCACGTACGCCGATCTAATGACGTTCACCCAGGCCACGGGCCGCACGGCCGAACGCAAGACCGTGTCCGGCACCGTCAATCAGTACCTGAAAGCGACATACACGATCGGCGGGACGTCGCCAGATTTTACGATGGTCGTGGGCTTTGCTCGGGGCTAACGGATGGAATGTGTCGATGTCACTCGCTATCAACACGCGGCGCGCGAGCTCGAACGGTTTGCGCGGTTGCGGCTGTACGAGGCCACCGACAAGGACACCGAAGCGAACGCGCGCACGTTGTTGCGATTAACGATTGGCGTGCGACGAAAACTAGAAAAATGGCCGTCACGGGTGGCGGCCCCATCGATCACACACTCGCGTCCGACCGCGCCTCTTCGCCATACGTTGGCCTCTAGCGCCCCGCGATCAACAACGTAGAAGGGACAAAGATTATGGCTATGTATGGCAGCAATTCGATCGTCGTGGCCGTCGACAATTCAAGCGGCACGCCGGTCACCATGACCAATTACATCACCTCGATCAATGCTGTGTCGATCGAAGCCGTCCTCCAAGAGACCACCGCCTTCGGTGATGCCTGGCAGGAACAACTCTCGACGGGGATGCGTCGCATGGAGCCGTTGGTGTTTGGCGGGCTGTTTGACAACACCGCCACGACTGGGCCTGACATTATCTTCAACGATATCGCAAGCGGGCCATCGGATACCGGATCAACGCGGACGGTCACGATCACCTGGGGCGGCTCGAACACCACCGCCGTCGAAGCGGTGATCACCAGTTACACCCGCACGGCGACACGCGGCGAGCTCACGGCCTACGAAGTGACGCTCACGCCCACCGGCGCGGTTACCGAAGCCACCTAATTTTCTTTACTCGACGGCGGTCGTTCGCCCGTTGTGGCCTCGGCCGCCGTCCTTCCAAGGAGATGGATCTATGTTCGCGTCACGAATTACGGCGACGGTCGACACGCCGAGCACGCCAAGTTACAAGGTCACCATCCGCGCCCTGAGCGGTCGCGCCAAGGAACGGTGTCAACAAGCCACCCTCCAAAAAGCGGCCACGATGGTGCAATCGATGGGCGGCGCCAAGATGCTGGAACAGATCCAGCAGATGGGTGGCGAAAAGGCGGTCGAGGAACAAGCCGAAGCAAAAGATCCGTCGGCGGGGTTTGACACGGATCAAGTCTTGATCGATGGGGTGGTGAGTTGGTCGGCGAAGGAACCAGTCACGCCCGACACGCTGGCCGATCTCGAAGGGGAAACGAGCACCTTCTTGGTGCGGGAAATCTTGACATTGTCGAACGTGGCGGTCACGGCCGACGACAAGAAAGCCCAGGCCAAGAAAAGAAAAAACGGTTAACGGCGTTTCATCGGTATCTCACCGGTGGCGCCGGCGACGGGAAGATCGAACGCGTATGGGTCATCAGTCGGATCGCCGAAGAATTTCACTGTTTGCCGCACGTGGCCGAACGGTTGTGGCTCGACGATCCGCACGACACGGCGCTTCAGATTTTAGAGTTGCGGAGTTATGCCGAGGCGTTCCGATCGTATCAACAGGCGAATGGCGACATCAAAAAGCTCGACGAGTCGCCGGTGATGGATATGGTGATCGATAACGTGTACCGACTCAAGCAGGACGATCTCGAGGGGCGCAACTAATGGCGCAGTCGGTTGGGACGTTGTTCGCCGCGTTAAAACTGCGCGACACATTTAGTCCTGCGTTGGTGCAAGCCGGCAAGAACCTCGAGAAGTGGTCCAAAAAACAAAAACGTACGTTCCGTAGAATGAGCGACAGCGGCAAGGCGATGACGGCCAGCATCACGTTGCCCGTGCTTGGCATGGCCGCGGCCGTGGGGAAAGTCTCGATCGATTTCGAGTCGGCGTTCGCTGGCGTACTAAAAACCGTCGGCGATGCCACCGACGAATTCGGCGAGATGACCGCCGTCGGCCATGAGCTCGAGGCGGGGTTGCGGCAGATGGCGACCGAGATGCCCATCACCGCGAACGAGTTGGCCTTGGTGGCCGAGAACGCGGGCCAACTCGGCATCCAGTCCGAAAACATTCTCGAGTTTACGGAAGTCATGGCCAAGCTCGGCGTGACCACCAATCTCTCGGCCAGTGAGGCCGCGCAAGCCCTCGCCAAGATCGCGAATATCACTCAAATGAACGCCAGGGATTTCGATCGCCTTGGTTCGACGGTTGTCAGTTTGGGCAATAACTTCGCCACGAACGAAGCCGAGGTCGCCGAGTTTGGTGTGCGACTTGCAGGGGCCGCCACGCTGGCCAAGATGAGCCAGGCTGACTTCCTGGCCATTGGTGCTGCGTTGGCCGATGTTGGCGTGAAGGCCGAAGCCGGTGGAACGGCGATGTCGAAAGCCATCGCGACGATGCAAGAAGCGGTGATTAGTGGCGGCGACAAGCTCGAGGTGTTTGCGGCCACCGCCGGCATGGCGGCCGACGAGTTTCAAACCGCCTTCCGCGATGATGCGGCCATGGCGTTCGCGACGTTTATTCAAGGACTCGGCGTTCAAGGGGAACAGGCGATCTTTACGCTCGACCGTTTAGGGCTCGACGCGATGCGGACGGGTATGAGCCTGAAGAATTTGGCCGGTGCGGGCGACAAGGTCAAGGAAACGCTTGAGAACGCGCGCGGTGCGTGGCAAGAAAACATCGCCCTCAATAAAGAGGCCGAGCTCCGGTTTAGAACCACGGCGTCCAAGCTCAAAGTCTTCGCCAACAATCTGACCGAGGCCGCCCTGGTGATCGGCGACGAGCTCCAGCCGGCCTTTGATGATCTGATGCAGATTGTGAAAGAGGACATCCTGCCGGCGGTGCGGGAGATGGTGCAAGCGTTCGCCGACCTGACACCCGAACAACAGAAAAACATCCTCAAATGGATCGCCTTGGCCGCGGTAATAGGGCCGGTCATTGTTTTGTTGGGCCAGGCCGGTTTGGCCATTACCGGTTTGGTGAGCCTGTTCGGCGTGTTGACCGTCGGAGTGGGCAGAATCGGGCGCGGTTTCCTGTTTCTAAAAGCCCTCACGATCGTCCTCGCGTCGAAAATCGCGGCGATCGGTGTCGTCGCAAAAGTGCTCGGCGCGACATTCCTTGGGATCACGGCGCCAGTGTGGGGATGGATCGCGGCTCTCGTGGCGGCCGGCGCGGCCATCTGGACGTTCCGAAAACAGTTAATGAATGCGGGTCGATGGATTGGTGGGGTGTTTGGTCTGAATGTAAAAAAAGCGGCCGACGATATCAGCGGCGACCTCGTTCCGCAGTTGAAACTCTCACAATTGCACTTTGAAAAACTCGCACCGGAAATACAAGAGGCGGCCGAGGGGGTCGACGATCTCACTGGCAACGTCAAGGGTCTGGTGATGCCGAACGCGTTGCCGTCGTTGACCGACGAAGTCGACGAGGCGGCCGAAGCTCTGGTCGAATTTAATAAACGGGTCAAGGATGCCGTAGACGAGATGCGCGGCGTGCCGGCACGCGCCGAACTGAAAGAAATCACCGCCATCTGGAACGAACTCAGCGAGGCCGAACGGTCGGCGTCGCGAAATCTTAAAATCATCGGCCCACGGATCGTAAAGGTGATCGAGGCGCTTGGCCCTGGTGGGTTGAACGATGAACTGTTTCAAGCGTATGTCGCCTTTCATAATTTGAACCGCGACGTGTTGCCACGGTTTATGGCGTTGGCGAAAGGCGTCGAGGGCAAAACGGGCCTGATGGCGAACTCCTTCAAGAAAGCCAAGGGCGCCGCGTCCAACCTGTTCGGGTCGTTCAAGACCGGCATCAAAGATATGTGGGCGGGGATGAGCGGTGGCCAAGGGTTCAGTGGCCTCATGGGGAACATCGGAAAGGGGTTATCCGAAGGGATCGGGTCGATTCTCTCGGGTGGTCTCTCGTCGTTGGTGAACATGGGCGTCGGCCTAGCGATGAAAGGCGTGTCAAAGCTCGGGAGTTGGATTGGTGGGTTGTTTGGTCGCAAGTCCAAAGAACAAAAGGAACGGGAAGCCAAAGAAGCGGCCGCGGCAAAAGCGGCCGCAGATAAAGTGCGCGAGATGCGACGGTTGGCGTTCAAGGCGACAGAAAGTTTGGCCGACTTGGCCGAGCAAGGTCGCCGGACGGGCCAGATCATGCCCGAACACCTCGAGCCGTATTTGCAAGCCCTCCGCAACGCCAAGATGTTGACCGAGGCCCAATCCGAGGCGTTACTCCAAGCCGCCACGGACGCGCACATCGACTTCGACGGCATGAAAAAAGCGGCCGAGAAGTACGGGATCGCGTTGTCGGATTTGGGGCCGGCGTTTGATATACAACGCCTCCATCGCGCGGCCGAAGTGTTGGCCAATGATTGGGAAATCCTTATCCACGGCGGCGCGAATGTCCAGGCGGTGATCGCGGGCATGGGCGACGAGGTGCAAGCGTTGGTCACCGACGCCCTGAAAGCCGGCAAGAAGATCCCGCAAAACCTGCAACCGATTGTCGAGAAAATGATCGAGGCCGGCAAGCTGACCGACGAGAACGGCAACAAGTTTACCGACTTGAGCCAGGTGCAATTCGCGTTACCGATTACCGAAAAGTTTGACGCCCTGTTAACCAAACTCGACGAGCTTATCGATCGGATCGCGGGGCCGCGACACTCGGCGCTCACGGCGACCGAGAAGTTGGTCGGCGAAATTCTGAACATTCCCGACGCCCAGGTGCGCGTGATGTTCGATTACGACATTCCCAATTTTAGTTTCGATCCGCAAACCGTCAATATGATGGGGTTCCAAGGCGGGACGCACGGGTTCCGCGATTTCGGTGCCGGCACGCCCGTGATGCTGCATGGTCGCGAGGCGGTCGTTCCCGAGGGGTCGGCGTTTCCAGGCGACACTCGAGGCGTCGCCCAAATGGATCGCCGGTTGGCGTCGATCGAACGACTTCTGCGCGACCAACCACGCGCCCTCGGATTAGTTGTGTCCGATTCGCTGGCGATGGTGCGTTAACGATGGGCGCCGCCGCCGAGGTCAAAGTCGAGGTCGAAACCAGCACCGACGTCTGGACTGACATCACCGACGATTGTGTCGCGGCCGACGGTTTGTTTATTCGGTTTGGCATCAACGGCGACAAGCCGCTCGACGCCACCGCCAGTACTGGCGAATGCACCTTCACCGTTAGCGGTCGCAAGTATTCCTTCAATCACGCCGACGTCTTGTCCGGCTGGTCATTCGGGGCCGGCATTCGGGTCACGATGTTCCGTACGTCGGATGCGGCCCAAGCGGTCTCGTCGATTACGCGCAGTAGTTCGACGGCGACCGTGACCACGTCCTCGAGTCACGGCTATAGCACCGGCGACTGGATTGAGATTGCCGGCGCGGGTGAAGGTTCATACAACGGGATCTTCCAAATCACCAAGACGGGCGCGGCCACGTTCACCTATGCGGTGCCAGGCACCCCGTCGACGCCGGCGAGTGGCACCATCACCGCGCGGATCGGATATGTCCGGCATCGCGGCAAGCTCCGCGTCGCCAATCCTGACCCTGGGCAATATCACGCGCCGTTGGTGCGGGTGGTGAGCTATGACGGGATGCGCGAGCTCGCCGAGGCCACCGTTCGAGAAATCGCCATCCAAACCGACAAGACAGAATCCGAACTACTGACGGCGGTGTGCGATGCGTTGCCGAGTGCCGCCCAACCGTTGGCGCGGGACTTCGCCTCGCCTGGCGCCGAGACCTTTCCCTATGCTCTCGACGAGCTCGGCGCGGGCGCGTCGGCGATGAGTGTCGTCCAGAGTATCGCCGTGTCGAGTTTTGCCGCGATCTTCATGCGGGGCGATGGGACGCTGGTCTTGCAATCGCGCGACACGCGCGGCACCGGCACGCCCGCGTTCCATTTCGATAATCTCCACCACGGCCAAACCGCGAACGCTAGTGTCGACGAGCTCGTGAACCGCGTGGAGGTCGTGGTGAATCCTCGATTCGTGGACGCCTCTGCGACGACGGTCGTCTATTCGACGGTCGGCACGGTGCTCTCGGTCGAGGCCGGCAAGACGCTTACCCTGTCGGTCGAGTACCGCGACCCTGACGAATCCCGCACCTTGATCGGCGCGTTGGATGTGGTGACGACCCTGGTGGCGAACACGGATTATGGAGGTCGACCCAACGAATCTGGGGCCGGTGCTGACGTGTCGTCGGACCTGGCGATCGTCTGCACCGCTTACGCGTCGACCGCGCAACTGGCGATCACGAACAACGGCTCGGCGACGGTCTATCTGGTGACGAGCGGCGGCGTGCCGCTCCTGCAAATCCGAGGCAAAGGTGTCTACCAACGATCGCCGTTGACCTTCTCGGAAGTGTCGACGCAACCCTATGGCGACAAGTCGGTGGTGATCGACGCGGTGTATATGTCGAACACCGACAACGCCCAGGGCTACGCGACCACCGTCGAGGAACGGTGGAACCAACCGGTCGCCGCGATGCTCGAGGCCATTGATTTCGTCGCGTCGGATAGCGACGACCTTCTCCTCCAGGCGTGCGCGCGCAATCCTGGCGACCTCATCGAAGTGACCGAAACGGCCATCGGCGCGTCGAGCCTCGACATGATTATCCAATCGATCGAGCTTTCAATCGAACGCGGCAATTTTACGCGGTGCAAGTTTGGACTCGCGCCGGCCGCATTAACTAGTTATTGGCGCCTGGGGACTGCTGGCCGGTCGAGCCTCGGTTCCACAACCGTGTTGGGGTGGTGACTTATGGGATGGACAGTACCGTCTGACAGGTCGACGGGCGACACCATTACGTCGGCGATCTGGAACGAAAACGTCGGCGCCTCGGGGAATAGCGCGCTGCTAAAAACGTCGGTCAATAACAGCGGCGCGATGGAGTTTGTCGACGCGACCGAATTAACGATCGCCTCTGGTGTGATCACGGTGACCGCGAATTATCACAAGGTCGACACCGAGGGCGACGCGGCGAGTGATGACCTCGACACCATTACGGCCGGCACAAATGTCGCCGCGGGTTTTATTTTGCATCTGCGGGTCGAGTCGGCGGCGAGGACGGTGGTGATCAAGGCCGGCACCGGCGGCGCGGATAATCTCGAAATCGGGTCGGACGTAACACTCGACGAGGCATACAAGACCTACTCGCTGGTGTATGACGGCGCCAACTGGCGCCCGTTGACCTTGGCGCCGACGTTTGCGTCGCTGTCACCCTTAACGACACGCGGGGATCTGTTATACGGCAGCAGCGGAACGGTTACCGGCACACGGTTGGCGGTGGGGGATGCGAACTCGGTTCTGCATACCGACGGCACGGATGTCGCATGGCGGTTCGGATATCCGACAACAGTTCTACAAAAAACTGCAGCCTATACCGCGACGGTCGCAGATTGCGGCGACAACTGTCTCATCAAGGCCCACATGACCTCGGCCGGTGCGGGGTTTACTTTCGACCTCTACGCCGCATCGGGCAATGCGGGAAAGCGCATCACCGTTATCAAAGAAACGGGTGACGCGTATCCCCTTGTCGTCGATGCAAACGGATCGGAAACCATCAACGGGACAACAACTCGGACGCTGTATTCACAATTCGACTACATCACGATCATCTGCGATGGCGTGAACTGGTGGATTTTGGACGAGAAAATCACGATCGCTTACAAGACGACTCTCTCCGTTGCTCAGGGAGTCCCGACTGGCGTGTGGACAAAGATCCTTCTCGATTCTGTGGTCACGGATACGGCGAGCGCACATGCCTCTAACTGTTTTACCGCTCCACAAGATGGGTGGTACAGCGCGATGGGGCATGCGTTCATCGACAACTACAACGGGCAGGTCGGCGCGGTCGGTGTCTGGAAGAATGGCGATTGGGTAGGGGGTACCTCGTCCTTCGATTCCGGCGGCGGGTATACCTCGGGGCCAGCGGGAACGATCGAATTCCTTTCGACCGGAGAGACCATTCAACTGTTTGCGTACCAGACGCGAGGCAGCACTGTGAACGTGACCGCGGCGCTACAGAACGCCAGCTTGCGTGTCATCTATCTTCATACGTGAGGAATTCTTATGCCACACAGTTTCAAGCATACCGTCGACAGCGTGATTATCGGACGAGGGTGCGATCCGTCCGTCCCGAACATTTACATGCTAATTGATCTCGGCGACGGGCCGTACATCGACGAATGGACGCCGCCAGATGTCAGCTATGGAGACAAGCCGACACAAGCCGAACTTGATGCCGTGACCGAAGCACAAGGCGAAGCGGCACGTGAAGCGGACAAGGTCGCGATGGCGTCTGAGATGTTAAGTCGCGATCACGTGTCGGCCGCAATCGTCGAGGTCTTGTCCACCGTTGCCAGCGAGGATGTCGAAGCGGAAGTGCTCGACGCGATCAAGGCGAAATTGTGAGAGTGGTGCTGTATGTGATCGCGCTATGGGGCTTTACCTGGGCGATCGTGATGTTGGGTTTGATGTTGCTGGTCGAGGCAATATTTATATCGTAACGAGTAGAACGATGTCGGAATTTACGCGGGAAGAATTTAACGCTCGATCGACGGCTCTCGAACGAAGTCTAGATCGGCACGCGGATCGGATCGTGGAACGCCTCGACCAAATTAACGGTCGGCTACGCGACACCGAGACACGGGTGGCCGTCCTCGAGGATCGTGATTCGCGTGACGTGGCGACCGCGCGCAACGTGTCATCACGGTGGGGCGGCGGGATTGCCGCCATCGTGAGCGGCGCGGTGTCGTATTTTCTAGGGGGGCGGTAATGACTGGATGGATTGGATTAGGAATCAAGATTATCCCGTGGGTGCTCGAGGCGATTTCGTGGGTTGAAAAATTCATCGCCACCAAGGGGAAACATAAGCAAGATGCGGCCGTCTACATGATCAAGAGTTTCGTGGGTGTTGCGGAAACGGCAACGGCGCGCGAGCTCCTTGACGACGAGGAAATCGATTCGACGGTTCGGAAGGTGATCGACCTGGTCGTTCATCTCGAAAACCTGATCGCCACAAAAAGGGCGGGTTGAGTGCGCGCCCGTTCGGCGTCTGAGCTCATCGCCCGCCATGAGGGGTGTCGGCTCAAACCCTACAAGGACACCCTAGGAGTGTTGACGATTGGCTATGGTCGAAACCTCGAGCATGGCGTGACACGTGACGAGGCCGACATGCTGATGCGGAACGACTTGCGACGCGTGCGGGTGGCCGCCGAAAAGCATGAATGGTTCGGCGGTTTGAGCGAGGTGCGGCAAGCGGTCGTTCTCGACATGATTTTCCAGTTAGGGGCCAAGGGGTTCTCGAAGTTTAAGAAAACACGCGCGAAGATTGCGGCCAAAGATTTCGACGAGGCCGCGGATGAGATGGTGCGGTCGGTGTGGGCGCGTGAGCAAACGCCGACCCGCGCGAAACGCCTCGCGAGAATGATGCGCGAGGATCGATGGCCTGATACCTAATCGCGGCGACTGTCGAGTGGCCCCTGGCGATGCCGCGATGTGCCAGTCGCACACCGTCCACCACTCGCAGTCGTCGCCCTACTTTCAGAGACCGAAATCCTTCTATGACGAATACCAAAAACGGAAACGGACACACCGCCGACGACGAGAAAGCGCATGGGTAAGATGAAAGAAGTCAACCTCGAAGAACAACGGGCAGCAGATCCGACCTTTGATCAGTTTATGGCCGACGTGTCGGCGTTACTGAATAACGGCGCCCAGGATAAAAATTACTCGAGCAACGGACCCGACGGTGAGAACACCCTTTATCGAGCGGTGCAAGCCATGACGAACGACACCCACGCGCACGCGTGCGGCGAGATTGTCTACAAGGTTCAGCGGTTCTTGTCGCCTGGCCGACGTGGCAATGACATCACCGACATTTGCAAGGTGGCCGCGTGGGCGTTTTTGATCTGGCGCCATCACAAACTGGACGAGAACTAATGGGCTTGAAAAGCACGCTCGCGTCCTGGGCGATTGGTAAAGGCGTTGGCGAATTTCTCAAACACCGCACGCGGTTCGATAAGGACACGCGGCGGCACATTGTCAAGGTGGTAAAAATGGCCATGAAACCCAAAAGCCCCAAGGATGAGCCGGTGATGTATGCCGCGGCGGCGTCGGTCGTTGCGGCCCTCGTTGGTGCATACGGCCTCGAGCTCGAACCCGAAGCCCTGGCGACGACGATTTCGACCGTCGTGGTAATCGTGGCGTTTGTCGTGCGGCGGTTTACCACGCCGGCCACGAAGCCATGATCGGCCTGGCCGATATCTTCGCGCGCGGGTTGGCGATCGTCGCCTTGGTCAGTTGGAACACGAAGCTCCTGGCTGATGGTCGGGTCTCGGCGATCCTGGTTGCGGCCGTGTTGAGTTGTGTCTGGTGGCTAAACGCGCGAAGTGCCAGCAAGGCGACGGGGCGGGGTGCGATGTTTGCCTATAGCGCCGGCGCGGGGTGCGGCACGGCGATCGGCCTCTGGTTGGGATCGTTGTAGCGAGTTACGGCGTCCGAAATTCCTGGGGTGCTGGCCTATGCCGGCCGCCACGGTCGGGCCGTACAGGGCATCCTCGCAAGCCGGATCGGTGAGGAATTGCCCTATGAGGCCCGTTTGGCGCGTCGCACCGTTATCTCGTCGCCAAGGATTGTCCCGTAAAGATGATCGTTCCAGCGTTCGAGCATCGTTCGCTTGATGTGGAGCTCGGCGGCCGCATGTTCGGGCGTGGCGTGGTCGGCGTAGTGTTGTTCTACCACCGCCTCGCGTCGTGCCATGCCGGCGTGGTTCAGGAGTCGGCCGCGATCTTCGACGGTGAACCCTAGCGACTTGAGCCAGGCCGACACCGTGCGGCGTAGGTCGTGCGGCGTGATCCCGTTTTTGACCGCTTGGCCGTGGGTGAGGGTAGCGGCCTGGAAGAACGTGGCGATGGCGCGTTTCGGATCTTTCAGTGGGCCGTCCTCGGTGCGACACGGGAACACCCATCGGCGATGCTGGCGTGCGGCGATGTCGGTGAGGCCGCGTTCCTCGAGGATCGTTGTCACGTAAGCTGTGATCGGCACTTCGTGCTCGTCGCCGTTCTTGGTGATGTCGCCAGGAATCGTCCAGATTAAGGTGTCGTCGTCACCGATGGCGATATCGTCCCAGGCCATCTGGCGAACTTCGCCCTTCCGCTGGCCCGTCAGCAACATCAGATGCAGCAAGTGGGCGACGGCCCGTTGTTCGGCGTGGTGGCGATTCTCGACGCCTTGCTGTTTCACGCCGTAGGTCTGGAGCGCCGGCACCAACTTCTGGAGCGATGCGTTGTTGAAGGTGCGCGTCCGGCCTTTAGCCTTGCGGCCTGGTTTGTCCTTGCCACCGGTGAGCGGGTGCCGGCCCAAACGGTCGAGGCTCGGTTCGCTGTCCGCAAGGATGAGGCCGTAACTGAACACCGCCGAGAGTGTTTTGTAAACGTAGCGCGCGGTGGCGTTTTTACGCGCGGCCAGGAGTTTGAGCTCACGAAATACCACCCCGTAGGTCAACTGTGAAACGGGCCAGTCGCGCCACGTCGGCGCGATGTAGTTCTTGACGTTGAGGCGGTGTCCTTCGAGCGTTTTCGGTTTCCAGTTCGGTTCGAGGTCGCGCAGGAACCGATCGCAGAGTTGGCCGACGGTCATCTCTTTCGTGTGGCCCGTCGGTGGTGGTGGTGGTGGTGCGGTGCGGCGCCGTGTCTTGGACTTGGTGCGGGGTGTCGGGTCACCGCCGGCGGCGAGGGTCGCCTTGTGCTTGGCCACCGCGGCGCGCGCGTCGTCGAGGGTAAACGTGGTCGGGTGGAACAGGCCGATCGGTATTTCGGACATCTTCCGCTGGCCTGGCCGCCGATACCGATAAACGAATCTCTTCTTGGTTGCGTCGGGCGATACGTGCAAACACAAGCCATCGCTAATGGCGAAGCGGTTGATCTTGCCGGTGGGTTTCATTCGTTCGACTTCTTTATTGTTCATTAGGCGCTCCCTTTTTTTACACGCCAAATGGCAGAGTTTTTACACGCCAAATGACCCGCGAGGCGTTCGTAGCTGTTCGCATGTGTTTGGATATCATACCCGATAGAATACAAATAAAGTGGTAAATCTACAGGTAAAGTGGCGTTTGTTCGTATTAAGACCTCGTAAGTGATAGAGTCTACGAAGGTTCGGGATGTGGCGCAGCTTGGTAGCGCACCTGACTGGGGGTCAGGGGGTCGGTGTTTTCGGCCTCGTCGTTCTGGCCGTTTTGCTGAGTGTTTTTGCATATCTCGAATTAAATCACATAAAGATTTCGGTTTTACACGCCAAATGGCAGAGTTTTTACACGCCAAATGGCAAACCAGGCGCGGGTTAGGCACCCTTCTTGACTTTCTTCGCCCGCATGCGGAACGGAAGCGACAGGCTCCCTTTGAGCATAGACCGCGCGCCAAACTGGTCGGCGACAGACGCCGGCTCCAACTCTAGATCAACCTCGGGTTCGTAGGGCGACGTCAAGATACGCGTGCGTGTTTCGATCACGGTCGACGATATCCGATGCGCGGTCACGACACGCGTGACGAACTGCCCGCGATCCATGGAGCTCGGCGATCGATATGTAAACGGTCGCGTCGGCCGGTTCTTCGCCGCGTCTTTGATCATTCGATGATAGTGCGTGAGAACAGTTCCGACGGCGACTGGCCGAACTGACAGGAGCAGTTTTGCCCGCGGGCAGTCTCCTCGACTGAGGAATGCGTTAAAGGACTTATCTAACCGGTTGAGGAGTGGCGACTGTGGCAACCAATCCCGCGCAGAGTCGATCTGACGGCAGATGAACTGCCCGACTAAGAACGGCACGGTCCCGTTTCGGATTCTGTCTTGCGCGCTCTCCAGCCACCAGTGTTGGAGTGGAATTTGAAGACCGATAAACTGTCGCAAGTATTCGATCGGAACCAAGCGATAGAGGGGCGACTGTTCTTTGACATCGAGGAGAACACCCTGATGGCTCCAAAACATGGAATTCTGGTGGAGGCCGGTCGACGGACACGTGAACGCGAGAACAGTGGCCGATCTTTCACGAAGCGTCGACGACGGTGTCACACGGTCTTGGGAGGGGAGTTCCTCCAGCGTGTCGTGAATCGACGGGTGAATGAGTCCCGCCAGCGTGTCTTGAACCGCCGTAGTCTGATGTGAAGATGCAGTCCTCTGATCCCGTGTCGGGAACTGGCGCTCTATCCCGAACTGTGCCAACTGCTCGGACGTTAACAGATCAACCTCGAACGCGCGTTCGAGTGCGCGTACCCGCCGCAGTTGCACTTTGACGGTCGCGGGTTGATCTGTTTCGAGAGCAAGGATGTCGTGACGGGTGAGGCCGGTACGCGTGGCGGTGGCCTTGATCGTCCACCCTAGCGATTGTCGAAGTTTTCGGCACAGGTGTCCGAAATTCCACCGAGGATAATCCCGATCCGGTGCAGCCATAACCTACGCTCCTGCCCTGCACGCCGAGTGTGAATCTGAACTAGTGTTCGCCGTTAGACCAAATACGTTCTCCGCCGTGTACGCGTCCGCCGATTAACTGGCGCGCCGTGTTGGTTCATTTTCCACCGCCGGTGCGACATCCGCATCGGCAAAAGTTTTAAGAGCTTGTTCGAGGTCTGTGACAAGTGGGACGTCGCGTTGCAGTCGTTCGGCCGTCGTGCCGAACACCGTCGCCAGCTTGCGAAGGGTCTCCATCTTGTAATCCTTGCCTGTCTCCAAGCGATAGATCGTGTCCGCGTGAATTCCAGAGCGCCTCGCCAGTTCGACGCGGCTCAATTTCCAGGCTTGCCGACATTTCTGAACGACGTCACCCACGTGCCAGACCAATATTCGATGCGCCATGGACGAACAATAGCAGGAAAATGCAAGAAAAATCCAGAACAAACTGTAAGACTGTCGCACAAGACCTAACGAATGCCAATAACTTGGACATCCTGCAGGTATAACTGCTTGACGGCCATCCGTCTCATGCCTAGAATGGCACGCTATGGCAACGAGACGAGGACGCCCCGCCGCCCATTCGGTCCTCGCACAAGCCAAGAAGCTCAAACCACTCGTGAGCGCGCCGGACTTGGCGCGACTACTCGACGTCGAACCGCGATTTATCTACGACATCGTCAGATCGTCAAACATCGAATCCCTGGAGAGCGTCAACGGCGGCCGGACGGCGATCCCCATTCCCATTAAACGCGCGAAGCCGAACGGCCCCTTGCGGTGGTTCCGCGACGACGTGATCCGATGGATTGAGGGGCCGGCCGAATGACGACCCTCGTTGCCGTTCCACGTCACGACTCTGACAGGGTCGGCCGACCACAGTCGAACGAACCCGTCGGCGAATGGTGGCACCTGGTCTCGGTCGACTGCCGGCCGACGGCCTTGGTGTGTCCGCGTTGCTGGCCCTCATACCTTTGCCATGCCGTCCAGATGCGCGGGTCGCGCCGCCACGCGATGCGGATCGTCAGACTCACGCCGGTCGACCCGTCGATTTATATCTGTCACCAGTGCCACAGTAACGGGAGCGAAACGTGCCATTGACCACGAACGAACACGGAACACCAGGAACCAGCACCGGCGGCGAAAAGTGTCCGCGCGGACGCTGGCGCGGGGTCTGTTTATCTGTCGAGCCAGGCGACGACCGCGAAGCGACCTACGACGGCAAAACCAAACGGACGCGTCGAGTCGTGTTCGTGTTTGAAGTCACGGCCGGCGCCAGCGGTGACCGGTTCGAGGTCAAGCGTACCTATAACTGGACGATGTTTAAGGATTCCGCCAACGGCCGAATCTCCGACTTGCGACGCGACCTCGAGGCGTGGCGCGATACGCCGTTTGAAAATCAAGAAGCGGCCGACGCGTTCGATCTGGAAACCTGCACGAACCGAGAAGCCACGGTTCAAATCGATCACAACGCCGAGTGGGTCAACATCACCGGCCTCGCACCCAAAGGCAGGGCCGAGGTGCAAACGGCCGAGCCGGATACCTGGGACTAGATGCCAGTTGTCACCGCTCTGCATCACGCCGACCCGAAGGCGCCGCGCCGTGTCAGTAAAAAAAGCGGGCGCTGGTATGACGTCGACGGTCACGATTACGTGTCCGTCACCAATGTCACCAACGTGATCGATAAGTCCGGCCCACTGGTCGGATGGGCGACGAATCTCGAGCGCGACCATTGTCTCGACACGGCGGCCAGGTTCTATCGACACGGGATCAACTTGCCACATCTCGACGACGCCGCGTTCCGGCAATCGCTTCGTGCGGAGCTCGGGACGATGGCCCATAAACGAACGTCCGCGCGCGCCCGAGGCATCGGTGACGAAGCCCATGACGCGATCGAACGGTGGGCGTTTCACAAGCTCGGCCGGCCGACCAAACCGCCGAAGCCCCTGTCCGAAGCGGCGATGACCGCATTTATGAGTTTTGAAGATTGGGCCAAGGGCGCCGACCTCACACCGATCGCAGCCGAGGTGGTGCTCTATTCCGATCGCCACCAATATGCCGGCACGTGCGATCTCGTCGCGACCGTGAACGGCCACTTGACGGTCTTGGACTGGAAAACATCCAAACGGATTTACACGAAAGACTTGTTGCAGTCGGCCGCGTATCAGGTCGCGTGGACCGAGATGGGCCACCGGAAACCCGAGGGCGCGTTCGTGGTGCGACTTCCCAAGGATCTCGATGCCGATCTCGAGGTCGAGGTGGTGACGGTGCCGCCGGTCGAGGAATTGTGGCCAGGCTTCGAGGCATGTCTCACCCTCTGGAAGTTTTTACACGCGAGGGGCGGCTGATGGACGGGGTGCGGGAATTTATTGTGTGCGCGGTCTGTTCGCGCCGCGTCGAATTACGACACGCGACGCAGGTCTACTGTTCGCGATCGTGTCAAAACAAAGCGTTCTACAGCCGCCGACGTTCGGGCGGGATACAAAGATCGAACGCCAGCAGCGCGGCCACCACTGGTCGCGGCAGGACTGCAAGTGCCAAGAGTGAGGACTGAAGGGGTTGGCGACTTTGCCGGTGTAAGTCCGGCGTGCGGGTTCAGGTGCCCGTATCCCGTCCTCGGTGGGTCGGTGGTGGCGTAACCATCACCGGCGGGCGACATGACCACCAGGCCGCGGCGTGTGCGGCGTAGGCGCGATCAACACGCGGAACGATCCAACCTGAGTCACAAAACGGGCGTTTGTGACGAGTGGCAAAAAGTCGCCTAACTATGTACACGAATAACTACACCGAAAACGTACAACGCTATGACGAGCGTACCGATCACCGTGAGAACCGTCCTCGAGATTTTCGATCGCGTGTGGGAACAGCGATACGAAACCAACTACGGGCCATTTTCGCGCGCGGATGCGGCGCTGGCCAAACGGCTAATCACGCAGCATTCGACGGCGACGCGCGGCGAGCTCGAAACCTGGGTCGAGCGGTATATCGCCGCCGATGACGAGTATGTCCTAAGTACCGGCCACCGGTTCGGGACGTTTATCTTTCGGCTCAATGCCTACCGTGCGCGGCAACAGAAAACACCCCTCGAATCAGCGGCGGCCGACTTCATCGCGGGGCGAGGGTCGTCGTGACCGATGCGGATCGCGCCGACTTTGCCAGCTATTACCAGAACGTCCACATCGCCACGCGGAACCGTGACCAGGTCACCGCCAAGGTGATCGGGATTTACTTTCACGCCGTCAAGGCGTTGCCCAAGTGGGCTGTCAAGGAAGCCTCCGAAAACCTGATTCTTAATTCTAAATTTCCACCGACGACCGCCGACTGGCGCCTCGAGGCCGAACGCATCATCGCCGCGCGTCACGAGCCGCGACTGATCGCGTCGCCGGTGACCGTTGATCCAGAACGCGTCGCCCGTATCCAGGCGGCGAAGCGGAAGTGTATCGACGAGCTCCGCGCCAAGCCACCGAACGCACTGGTCGACTGGAATCGTTTGGCCGACGTGTTCGAGCGGATGGCCGTCGTCTTGCCGCCTGATCCGCATTGCGACAAATGTGACGACACCGGCTGGTGCGAGGAAACCTGCAGCGCCGGCGATCGGTGTGGTCGAAAGATGTGCGAGATTGCCGAGGCGAGTCACACCCATACACAAGTCGCGCCGTGTCTCTGTCGCGGCACGAATCCCACGTTGGCGGCACGCCGCACCAAGCTCGAGGAAGGCCGCGCGACCAGACAATCGCAACGGCGGAAGTATGCCTGAGCTCCGAGGGGCGACGTGATCTATCGCGGCGATGTGCGCGACGTGTTGCCAACTTTGGACGCGGGATCTATCCAATGCGTGATCACGTCGCCGCCCTACTGGGGCTTGCGGGATTACGGCGTCAAGGGCCAGATCGGATTGGAGCCGACGCCGGAGGAATACGTGCAGACGCTGGTCGAGGTGTTCCGCGAGGTGAAGCGCGTGCTGCGCGACGATGGCACCGTGTGGCTGAATCTGGGGGATAGTTATTCATCGTCTGGTGGTATGACTTCTGCCTATGGCCCTAATGCACAATGCGGTAACACGCTGGCTCAGGTAGATCCCCGTACTAAGTCGGGGCCGCGAAATATGGAGAGCCTAGCTTCTAAAAATCTCGTCGGTATTCCGTGGCGCGTCGCGTTCGCGCTCCAAGCCGATGGGTGGTATCTGCGCTCCGATATTATCTGGGCCAAGGGCGTCTCGTTCTGCCCTGACTACAGCGGATCGGTGATGCCTGAAAGCGTGACCGACCGCCCAACAAAAAGCCATGAGTATCTGTTCCTGCTCACCAAGTCGGCGCGGTATTACTACGATGACGAGGCGGTGCGGGAGCGTGCCACTGCTACCAAACAGCGCCGTTTAACTACTGTAATTGATAAACCAAGCGCGAAAGCAAGAAAACAAGCAAAAGGCCAAAACCCGACATGTCAGGGGGGCGTTGGAGACGAACGCAACCTTAGATCCGTTTGGACAATCAACCCACAACCCTTCAGAGAGGCACACTTCGCCACGTTTCCGACCGCGCTGGTCGAACCGTGCGTGAAGGCTGGCACCAAGAAAAGCGATACCGTGCTTGACCCCTTCGCTGGAAGTGGCACCACTGGACTCGTGGCCGGAACGCTTGGACGGGAGTTTGTCGGGATTGAACTCAACGCCGACTATATCCGATTGGCGAATGACCGCATCGAAGGGCCGTTGTTTGTGGGAGCCAAGAACTAATGCCGGACAAGGGATGGAAAGCGGCCGAGCGTCGCTACGCGCGGAGCGTTGGCACCGAACGGATTCCCGTGACCGGTGAACGACACGGCGCCGACTACCAAACGCCCATGTTTAGTTATCAGTTAAAGATTCGCAAAGTGATCCCCGCCTGGTTATTTGAGTGGCTCGAGGGGATTTGCGGGGCCGCCGGTCGAGATCGGATCGGCGTGTTGGTCTTGAACCGTCCGCGTCGTCGCACCGGCGACGCCCTGGTCGTGGTGCGACATTCCGACTGGGTGGATTTGCATGGACGGATCGATGAGTAGGCGAACGGTGATCGCGATGTCGTTGGCCGCGTGCGGGTGTCTCGGCCACTCGCCAACCGCGCCCTCGAGGGTCGCACCGCCCGACACCTGGACATGCGAACGGATGCTCACCCACCCGATCCGGCAGACCTACGTCGATCGGTGTGTCCACGACCGCACCGGCGCCGTCGAGATTCGTGACGTGGTGACGGCATGAACTGGTTTGTGCTGACACGTGCGCGGGATCGGTTCCGGTTCTGGTGGCATCATCGGTGTGGCGGGGTCTTGCCGCAATCGTTCCCTGACGGTCGCATTGAGTGGCGGTGTTGGTGCGGCGTGGTCCTCGGTCACACCGACCTTCGCGTAACACCCAAAAACCATCATCAACACGGGGCGACGTGATGTCGGAGCACGTGTTCGCGCCTCGCCGCGGTGACACCCTCCCCTTGTTTGAGTGGGCCGATCGGCCGGCGAATCAATTCTTAGCGTTTCACCACGACAACCCGCACGTCTATGTCGAGCTCAAGCGGTTGTGTCTCCAGGTGCGACGCGCCGGCGTGCAACGGTTTGGGATTCGGACGCTATGGGAACGCCTCCGGTGGTACGCCCGATTTGAAACAACGACCGCCGACGACTGGAAACTCAACAACAACTACACCAGATATTACGCGCGGCTCCTTATGGAACAGGAACCTGAGCTCGACGGCCTGTTCGAGATTCGGCGGGAACGATGACACCGACCGAGAACGACATCGGGCGCCTCGTGAGAAAACGCGACCAGCCGAGCCGGCGGTTCGTCATTGTCGACGTCGACGGCGACGAGGTCACCCTCCAAGATTTGGTCTTTATTGGGATGCCGGAATTCGTGGTGTCGGATCTTCGCACCTACGAATGGATTGGCGAGAAGCGACACAACGGAGGCGCGTCGTGAGGCGACCAGGTGGTCCCGCGCCCGACCGCCAGTGGTTCATCTTGCACTGGCCCGATTCCGCGATCGTGCAACTCCTCGACCAGGACGCCGTGTTTGCATTCAAGGCCAAGGTAGAACACCGCGCGAAGGAATGCGGTCGTCACGACCTCGAGGTAGTGGTTGGGGAATCGTTATTTCGGGCGTTGTTCGAGCCGGAACAATTCGGCGCGATGTCGACGATCTTGGAACAGATCAAACCACCGATCAACATCAAGGGACGGTGGACCGGATGACGCGCGGCCGGTATGTCGTGTGCGGGCCGCAAGGCGCTGGCAAGACGACATGGGTCAACCGACACGCGCGCCTCGGCGACTACCGTTGGGATCTTGACGCCGTGGCCGCGTGCCTCACGTTGGGAACGCTAACACTCCCGTCCCAACTCAAGGGCAAGCTGCCACGGCCGACGCTCGAGCTCTTGTTGTTCTTACGCGAGTCGTTCGTCGATTGGGTCGGCGTCGTGGGTCACCTCGGCGATGCGCGGGTGTTCGTGATTGTCCACGACCAGGAAGTCGCGCGCGTGATCGCGCACGAGCTCCGCGCCAAGTTGGTGCGGGTTGATCAGGATCATCGGGTGCGGTGGATTGCCTGATGCGTTCCCGCGGCCGTGTCCGATCTGTCGACGATCCCTTATTCGACCACCGACTGAAAAATGCACGGACTGTTTGCGAGGTCGCAACCGACTACGCGACCGGCCGTGGGGTCGCTATTACGGCCACGCCTGGCAGAAGGCGCGCAAGGCGTACCTCGCCGCGCATCCGTTTTGTGTCGAGTGCTTGGCCAAGGGGCGCGAGGGTCGGGCTATCGAGGTCGATCACATCCGGCCGCATGACGGATCGCAGGAGTTGTTCTGGTCGAAGCGTAACTGGCAACCACTGTGTAAACGACACCACGCGCGCAAGACGCTCCTCGAAAGTAAGCGGAAACACCCGCAACGGTTCGTCAACGAATGACCGACGACCTGGTGCATCTTCGTGGTGGGTTGGTCGTGAGTCGGGGCGCGGTGGAATTACTGTGGCGCCTCGAACAGCAGGGCGTGGCGGTGGTAGTCAGGAACGACAAGCTCGACAAGGCGGCGGCGCGCCTGGCCAGCACGGCGACACAAGCCGCAATCAAGGCCCACGAAACTGAACTGGTGGCCTTGGTGTTGTATTGCGAGGACGTTAGAGCGGATCTGTTTCATGTTGACAACCGTGTTGTTACTACAACTTGACGGCAAGATTCCGAATCTGGCGCTGATGCGTTTGGCGTATCACTGGCGCGAGAGGGGAGCAGAGGTTGTTTTGAGAAAAGCGGGAAACGTCAGAACAATACAGCCGCAGCTAGGAGATCGGGAATTTGATCGTGTCTATGCGTCGCTGATCTTTGAGCAGACAAAGCCGAACGCCGAAGCGGTTCTGCAAGCCTATCCAGCGGCGATCATCGGTGGCACCGGTTGGAACAAAACCGCAACACTCGCAAGCGTTGGAATCAACCCGAACGGGCCGGTCGATTATAGCGACTATCCGCGGTGGATGAGCTCTGTCGGATTCACGCAACGCGGGTGTCGCCTAAGGTGTTCGTTCTGTGTCGTTCCTCAGAAAGAAGGCGCGGTATCCGAGGTGAACACTGTCTCGACTCTCTGGCGCGGCGATCCGTGGCCGAAGGATTTACTCTTATTAGATAACGACTTTTTTGGCCAACCACATTGGCGTGAGCGTATTGACGAGATCAAGCGTGGCGGGTTTCGGGTGTCATTTAATCAAGGCATTAACGCTCGGATGATCAACGACGAGACAGCCGAAGCGATTGCGTCCGTCAATTACCGCGATGACTCCATGAAGGTGAAGCGCATCTATACAGCATGGGACAACAAGAAGGACGAATCGAGACTGTTCCAAGGTCTTGAGGCGTTAGTGAGGCATGGCGTGAAACCTGACCACATTATGGTCTATATGCTCTGCGGATACTGGAAGGGTGAAACTCAAGAGGATCGCGAGTATCGGAGACTAAAACTCAGGGACTTCGGGTGTCGCCCATATCCCATGCCCTATGTTAGAACCAAAGAGATCGTAGGGTTTCAACGATGGATCATCGGGGCGTATGATAAATCCTTTTCGTGGGAAGAATGGGTGCAAGCGAAGTATCGGCCAGAAAATCTCAACCCTCACCTCAATCAGAAACAGTTGTTATCCGATGCCAAAACGAGTCGACCAGTACTTAATTGAGGGGTGAACGCTACGTGGACGGGCTCGGCACGCCCTAGCGCGACGGGCAGGGGGGGGATCAAAGTCTGGAATGAGTCGTCTACGCAT
>Ga0315338_1001325_pt1 | contig 32357 bp, 34 predicted proteins | sample ASW8metaG_FD_204518 | JGI IMG/M metagenome (GOLD analysis project Ga0315338, IMG submission 204518) | Ammonia-oxidizing marine archaeal communities from Monterey Bay, California, United States - ASW #8 | ecosystem: Environmental > Aquatic > Marine > Coastal | place: USA: California | collected... | reverse complement strand
TCGGAGATGTCGTTGGTGAACCTTTGCTCGCACACAAAGCAACGGCCCAGGGCGAGATGGTAGCCGAGCTGATTGCCGGACATCGCCGGACGTTCGACCCGGTCTCCATCGCGGCGGTTTGTTTCACCGAGCCGGAGATTGTCGGCGTCGGCCTGCTGCCCGATGAGGCCGAGGCGAAGGGCGAGGAGATCATCACCGGCAAATTCCCGCTGGCCGCATCCGGTCGCTATTTGTCGATGGAAGCCGGCCTTGATGGCGGCTTTGTGCGCGTCACGGCCCGCAAGGATGATCATGTGATCCTTGGCATCCATGCCGTCGGCACCCACGTCTCTGAGCTGTCAGGCGAATTTGCCCTGGCGATCGAGATGGGTGCGCGTCTGGAAGACATTGCCGGCACCATCCACGTGCACCCGACACTGACGGAAGGCTTTGCCGAATCCGTGCTGACGGCGCTGGGGCATCCGATCCATATTGCGGCTCCGAAGAAGTAAACGCAGCGCTGCCCGCTTCGGGACACTTACGATGGGGAACCCATTTGGTTCCGACCTGTAGATGGAGACGTATGATGGCCATTTTCGATAAACCCGCTAATGAGGCCGGCCGTATTGCTCACGCGGTTTGTGGCGCACACTTCCTTGTGGCCTTGTCTGACGGTGATTATGCGAAGGCGGAAGAAATCAGTCTGGCGGTCGGATTGATGGAGAAGGAGACGCCTGCGGGGATCGCCAAATCCGATCTTGAGGATGCAGCTCCGAAAATTGAGCTGTCGTTTCACCGGGATTATGATGCGACCGCGGATCGAGTGCTTGAATTGATCGCTTCCCTGAAGGGGAATGGAATCGCAAAGCGAGCGATTGTCCAGGTGGTCAGGTCTGCGGTGATGGCGGATCGAATCGTCAAACCCCAAGAAGACAATGCCTCGGACCGGATTGCGATTGCGCTCGGCCTGAAGGCAGGCGAGCTCTAGTCTTTCTCACGTTGAATAGCGCCCATACGCTTCCCTTCGATGCGCGGCTGACCTACATGCTCGTGAGCTAGCCTGGAGTGAGCGCATGGCCCTGTTTGGAACGACCGGCATTATCGAAGACCGTCCCCTTGCTGAGGGGGAGGGAAAGGGGTGTCTGGATTTTGACACCGCCCTGATGCGCCGGATTACCCCACAGCCGGAAGATTTTGACGAGCTGGGTCACGTCAACAACGTTGTTTATCTGAAGTGGGTGCAAGAGATGGCGGTGACGCACTGGCATCTGATCTCACCGCCGGAGATCGTTGAAAGCGAAGTCTGGGTGGCGCTTAAACACACCATAGAATACCGAGACCCGATCCTGCCCGGCGAAACCGCCGAGATCCGTACCTGGTTGGGTGACTATAAAGGGGCCCGCTTCAACCGCCATGTCGATATCCGCAAACCGGGCGCAAAACGATTCTCGGCGAGGGCGGTGACGGAATGGTGCCGGCTAAGCAGCGTGACGCGTCGCCCGATGCGGATTGATGCAGAGGTGCTGGCGGTGTTTGGTATTGTGAAGGGAGACTAAAGCCGCTCGCTGGAACCAGCCTTATCCGCTGCGTTGTTCAACTGCTCCACGGTTACTTCATCCAGCGGCACGCCGTCGCGTTCGCGTTTGCCGCGCCAGGCGCGTTCTGGATCACCAGGGTAGAGAACCGGGCTGTCCCAATCCATCGGCGGGGAGGCGAGGGCGTAGTCACTCATCGCGTCGACTTCTTCATCCATCCAGTCCGTATCGCCGAAGGCGTCAGGCGCGATGAGGATGGTCAGCATGCGGTTCTGGATACCGCCCTTGCGTGGATTGCCCGGCTGCAGCGTTCCTGCGCCCGACAGGACGCCCGCGAGAAGTTCGCAGGCGAAGCCGAGGCCATATCCCTTGTGGCGGCCCAGGGGCAGGAGCGCGCCTTTCATCTCAAAGCCGCTCATACCTGTCGGATCTTCTGTTTCCATGCCGTGTTCATTGATCAGTGAGCCCGGTGGCACTTTCTCACCTTTATTCGCAGCGACGCGGACCTTGCCGAGCGCGATTTTGCTGGTCGCCATGTCGAGCAAAAAACTGGGCCTTTTGTTGGTGGCGGGGAAACTTATGCAGACCGGATTGGTTCCGAAGCGCGCGTCAGAGCCGCGAAACGGCGCAACCAGGGGCGCGTGGTCGGCGACGCTGACGAAGTGCATGGAGACGAGGCCTGCAGCGGCTGCCTGTTCTCCATAAGCGCCGATTCGGCCAAGATGATGGACATTGCCCAGTGTGGCCGCGGCAAGACCATTTTGCTGGCACTTCTCTATGGCGGTTTCGATCAGGCGACGGGCGGCCGGCTTGCCCCAACCCGAATCGGCATCGCGCTGGATAATGACGCCCTTGTCGCTGCGGGTGATGTCGGTTGCAGTGATATTGACCTGTCCGCCCTGGATATGGGCGATATAGGCGGGCAGCATGCCGATGCCATGGCTGTCATGACCTGTGAGATTGGCGTCAACGAGATGACGCGCAATCTCGGCCGCGTCCTCTTTGCGGGTGTCGGCCGCCGTCAGTGCGGACTCAATAAATGAAACCAGCTGCTCAGCCGGGAAACGGGTCTGGTCGAGATTCATTTGTATTGAGTCGCCTTGAAGATTGATTGGCAAGTTTCATAGTCAACAGGGGACGCTGGAAACCCTGACGCTGAAATGGCACGTCACACCGCCTGCTCGTGGCTGGAAGTATGGCATTTGAAATGCATTTTATCCATGGTGTTTAGTGTCTGTTTACCATGCCAAGCCGGATTTGTGTTTCGTTCTGATACAGCGCCATAATGTGTCGCATGATCAACTGCTAGTCTATTGATATTGCACAGCTAATAAAAACACGAATCGATAGAATTTTCGAGACCGGTTTAAGCGTTTGGCAATCGCTTTGGTGCATTCTCCATCTCGTCGGGCAAGCAATGACCCGAACGGAACAACAGCGCGGAACACGGGGTACATCGTGAGCGCTAAAATGGATGAAGGGCATGTCGATGAAAACGACAGTTAAGATTTTTATTGCAGCGGCAATGACCGCGATGGGTTTTGCAGCAACACCGGCCATGGCCCAGGAGACAGACCGTGAACGCACGGCTGTTGAAGCGCCAGCCTATCCGCGGGGCGCAGAGCGTCGCGGTATCGAAGGTTATGCGATCGTTCAATACACAATCTCGCCGGATGGTGTGGTTGAGAATGTGAGTGTTGTTGAGGCAGATCCAAACGGTGTTTTTGATCGTGCGGTGACTCGTGCCATCGAAGGTTGGGCCTATGCGCCGGACTCAGAGGCTACGGAAGGCGTCCAACAACGCTTCGATTTCGGCCTTGGCGGCTAAGAGCTGTTAAAAAATTTGACGGCTAAACACCAATAAAACAATACCGCTCGACGAAAAGATCAGAGCGCGATCACAATAATAAGGTTTCATTTACGGCGGCGCGTTAGCGTCGCCGTGATTTTTTGTGTCCGAGGTTGTTAACCTTAAGAGGCCGTAACTATGAATTCTGTGCTCGCTAAGTTTCTGGATAAGACTTCCAGTGTTCGTGTAAGGCTGCTGGCAGCCTTTGGTCTTACATCAGTTATGACGCTGATTGCTGCTATTGTGGGGGTCACCGGGTTTAACTCGACGAACTCAGCGGTCCAGGAGCTCACGGAGCGAGCGATACCGGAAACGATCGCCGTGGATGCGTTGAGCGAGAACTCGCGAACCATGGCGGCGTCGCTGGACGCCTTGTCGATGTCTCCGACAGTGGAAAGTCGGCTTGAGAGATTCGCTGAAGTCGCCTCGCTACGGCTCGAACTGTCTGAAGAAGTCGCAGATTTAAGGCGTCTGTCGGGTGAGGCTGAAACACAGCCTTTGACGATCGCCGTAAGTGCCCTGGCGGAAATGGTGGATCAGACAAACGACGTTGTTCAGCAACGCTTGCAAGTCCGGGATCGCATTCAGTCAACACTAATAGCCGCCAATAATTCGCGCGCTTCCGTCGTGGAGGGTGTCGAGGACGCCCTCGATTCGAATGATGAAGGTGAAATCGAAACGCTGTTGCGGATCGCCAATTCTGCCAATCTGATGATGACGCAATATTCTGAGCTGACCAGCAAGGTGAGTGAAGCTGAGGTCGACGAAGTCTGGGAACGCTGGGATGAGACCGCAGGGGATTTGATGGTCAATCTGGCGATTGCCGGTGGCAGCGTCTCTCCAGCACTGGCGACTCTGACCAATAACTTCATCGATGTGGGTGATGGTGATGCCGGCCTGTTTGAGCTGCGCAAGGCCGAGTTGGCAGCGATGGCTGAGGCCGAGGCTGTGGTGGCTGAATCACAAATTACGGCGGAAACGCTGTTGGTCCATGTCGGCGACTTTAAGGCGCTGGTTGAAGCGCGAGTGTCGGCCGCGACGGGTGAAGCCAATTCTACCGTTGTCATGGGACGTATCTTGTTGATCGCAATCGCCCTGATCGGTCTCTCTATCGCGGCCGTGATCGCCTGGTTCTACGTTAATCGGATGCTGCTCAAGCGTATTAGCGCGATGGCAGATACCATGAGCGCATTGGCAGACGGCAATAGCGACGTCAATCTAGGCTTCACGCCCGGCAATGACGAAATTGGTGATATGGCGCGCTCCGTCGACGTCTTCCGTCAAAATGCCATCGAGCGGGTGCGTCTGGAGGCGGAAACGGAAGAAGAGCGTCGCATGAAGGAAAAGCGCTCTTCCGCTGTCGAAAGCCTGATCCAGGGCTTCGAGGAAGAATCCTCCGCTTCGCTTAACCAGGTTGGTGAAGCCGCGGGCCAGATGGAAAATTATGCACGGGCTATGAGCTCAACGGCTGCCGCGACTACCGGCAAGTCCGCGGCGGTTGCCCAGGCGTCCGAGGGCGCCTCGCAAAACGTTCAGACCGTGGCTGCGGCGGCGGAGGAAATGGTCTCTTCGATTGGCGAAATCAGTCATCAGATTGGACGCTCGACCGAGATTGCCGGTAATGCGGTTGATCAAGTTGAGAAAACCAATGTTGATGTGCAACGCCTTGATGAGGCGGCCAAGCGGATTGATGATATTGTCGGTCTGATCAACGATATCGCCGAGCAGACCAATCTGCTTGCACTCAACGCGACGATTGAGGCGGCTCGAGCCGGTGAGGCAGGTAAGGGCTTTGCTGTCGTGGCCTCCGAGGTCAAGGCCTTGGCGAGCCAGACCGGTGCAGCGACGCAGAATATTTCCGAACATATCTCCGGCATCCAGGACGCAACATCCTTGGCTGTTGATGCCATGGGCTCCATTGGTGGCACCATCCATGAGATGAGCGAGATTTCCACTGCGATCGCCGCGGCGATGGAAGAGCAACGAGCGGCCGCCAGCGAAATTACGCGCTCGGCCCAGGAAGCGGCTGACGGCACGCGTGATGTGTTCGACAACATTCAGGAAGTCGATCAGGCCACAGCTGAAACCGGTGAGAGCGCCGGCCAGGTTCTGGAAGCCTCACTGGCCGTTTCACGCCAGTCCACCGGATTGAAGGATTCTGTGACCACCTTCCTAGAGGAAGTGCGCAGCGCCTAAACGCACAAAGTACTGACATCAAGGACCGCCCGTGGCTTGCCAGTCACGGGCGGTCCGCGTATACGGCGGGCCTTCCCTCGGGAAGCCCGTGTGGCGGGGTAGCTCAGCTGGTTAGAGCGCAGGACTCATAATCCTGAGGTCGTGAGTTCAAGTCTCACTCCCGCTACCATTTTTGTTCTCTGATAAATTGCTGATATCTGCGGCGGGTCCTGGTGTGCAGACTGCTGCAACATCGACGAGATGCCGCGACATATCGGCACAAGCGACACTCCGTCCCGTGACTTCGTCGCGGGAGGCCCTAGATAGGGCGTTGGATGTCGAACAGGGCCTATAATCTATGAAACATGCACACCTTCTACCTTTACTCGTCGCGCTGGTTGTCGCGATCGCCGGTATATGGTTCCTCCTGGAGGGCGGCTTGCTCGTGGGGGCAATAGAGATGTCGACTCATGGATGGATTGCATTGGGCCTGGGTATGGGCGTGTCGATCGTCTTGGGTGGCGGTCTCACCGCAATCCTAATTTTAAGTCGCCGCAATGGATATGATGACGCCGCGCATCAAGCCACGCTGGACCAGGATGAGTCCGCAGCCGGCGATGTCGGCGCGCGCCTGCCCTGATCAGAGATCTGATCCCTGTATCGCGTTACGTCGCGGGGAAGGTGACACACGCGCGAATTCTTTCAGATATTCAGGACTTTCGGTGCCCATCCAACGATCCCACCACGTGAAATAAAACCCGTAATTATATCCGGCTTGTGCGTGGTGCATGTCATGATGGGTAACCGTCGTCATCCAATCGAATAGCGGCGTGCCCTGCTTGTTGGCGGGATAAACCTCATAACCACAATGGGCCAGAGCGTTGCGGATGATCATGTGGCTTGTAAAGACGAATATCGCCAAAAACGAGATCGGCAAAATCAGCAATGTCAAAGGCAGGAAGAGCGCATTTATCGCGGCCTCGCCGCTGTCGAAGGCATAGGCTGTCCATGGGGTTGGATTGTGCGATCTGTGATGCAGGCGGTGGAAGCGCCGAAACAGTCGCGGGTCATGGATCAGGCGATGGGTCCAGTAGAACCAGGTATCGTGCAGCAAAATGATGGCGATGACAGAAAACGCGAAATACCCCCAGCCCATCTCCGCCGGATTCTCATACACATGCAGCCAACCCATCATATAGCTGGTGCCGATCAGCAAGCCGGCGCAGGACAGAATGAATACGGTTCTGAAGGATGCCAGGATTTCCTGCTTTACCTGCGACCATCCGGCGCTGTCCTTGCGAATCTTTCGGGCCGCGAGGGGACCAGCCAATCGCCAATTGACGACCAGAAAAACCACACCCGCACCGATAATATACCGCGCCAGATCTGATCCCAGGAGGTCCGGCCAATTGCCGAGCATAGTGATGAGAGACGACAAGACCTCCGGGGAGGGCTCCATCAATTCGGTTGGTTGCACCGCGGAAGATGGAATCGGTGTGGTGGGCAAGGTGGGCATATGGCTCTCCTAATCGTTGGACCACTGAGCGTGGACGAGGATCAGAATGGAGCGCGGCTGTTTTGGGTCTCGGCAATTTCGAAACCAGGGCTAGATTTTCAGTTTTGATCATCTTCGTTCAAATTGGCTCAGCGTTTGGTCAACTTTGGGCCAGGGCTTCCCGTCGAAACGCGGTTGGTGTGGTTCCAGTCATCGCCTTGAAGGCGCGGTTGAACGGTGCAATGGAGCCAAAACCAAGATCCAGCGCGATCGTCAGGATTTGATCGCGAGCACGCTCGGGATCGGCCAGGGCTTTTTTGGCATCCTCCAGGCGGTAGGTGTTGAGGAAGCTGGAAAAATTACGATGACCAAGCCCGTTATTGATCAATTTGCGCAGACGGTGTTCAGGCGTGCGTAATCGGGTCGCGAGGCCGCCGACGGTGAGAGACAGTTCGCGATAAACCCCTGCGTCCATGGCTTCGGTCAGGCGCGTCAGAAGCGCCTGATCCTCGGGCGCAATTCTACCCGCCTCCACTACCAATCGTCCGGCGGCTGTTCGGTCGGTCAAACCGGTCTCGAAAAGTGACGGTTTTGCCTGCAGCATCCAGACGGAAAAACTCAGCGACAAGACCAGCACCGCGGCCGTTTGTAGTTGGAAAGCAAAGGCGGGGAAGCTCTCCTGAGCGTAGATGATTTCGGTAATCGCCAAAAAAATTCCGGTGAGCCCGATCAACCCCGCGAATACGACGCGAAAGCGTCGGCGGGGCTCAACTAGATCGTCCCGAAAATCATGCAGGGCGAGATAGGCTGCATGTCCCATAAGCAGGACGAGTAAGATCTGCCAGATGACCAAAGCCAGCGTGTTGGAAAAGCTGTTGGCCGGTGTCCAAAAATGAATTGTGGAGAGGATGACGACCAGGCTGAAAGGAATAAATCTCCACCAGCGCCATTGGAAGTTGTCATCGAACAATGCTGTGGCGAACCACCAGAAAAATGCGCCATTGAGAACCGAGAGTGGATACACAAAAAACATGATCGGTTCGAGGGCTACGCGAAGTTCTGGCATCGGCAAGACTGCGTAGGACGCGGTCCCGAACGTGAACAACGCCCCAAGGCGGGCGGCCCAATTTCCACCGCGTACCTGTAGGAGGCTGATGGCAAGCAGCAATGAGAGGCCGCAAGCGGCCCCTCGTGCAAGAATTTCGATGATGATGGCTTGTGTCATGAAGTTTCAGCCTGCGCCGCTCAATCTGTGAGGATCTCGGCATTACAGGACTGTTCGGGCTCCACGTGCAAATCGCCGGCGTGAACTTGAGACAGGCAGGCCGCATCGATCTGGGCGACGGCGCGCGATATAGTGTCTTCCATGCAGGCCGAGGTGGCTGCGGTGGGCTGACCGCCATAGCGGCTCTCGGCGAAACAAACGCTGCGGGCTGTGGCCTCAAGACGGATCAGCACGTCACGAGCCCCCGATAGGGTCAGCAGCTCCTGCCGATCGTAATTGAAGGTTTCTGGGGTTGCCGCCGCAGGGTTTGTGATAGTTGCACCGGCGATCAGTGCGGTGACAAGCAGGGAGGCGAACGTTGATGTTTTGAAGGTTTTCATGATTTGACCTCTTGAGTGATTGGAGAGGTCATCAAAGCTGAACTTGGCTGATCGGGCTCCGCGATTGCGAAATCGCGCTGTCATTTAAAAAAATGATGCAAGTTTTTTACAAATGAGCAGACCGGATGGCGATTGGGGCCACCATCCGGTGTGAACGGGTCACAGTCGCTCAATCAGTGGCGACGGTCCCAGCGGTCCTCTCGACGATCTCGAACGTCCTCTCGGCGATCTCGCCGGTCTTCGCGTCGATCCCGAACGTCTTCTCGGGCGTCGAAATAGTCCTCGATAATGTCGCCGATACCGGTGAAGCTCTTGGCGTCAATGATATCCTCACGGCGATCGCGGATATCCTCGCGGCGATCTCGCCGATCTTCTCGACGGTCTCTGACATCCTCGCGCCTGTCGCGAATGTCTTCAGCGCGGTCAGCAGCGTGTGCAGCCATTCGTCGTGGTAGTTCTGCGAAAACCGGACTTGTTGTGGTCGCCGCCAAGAGGATGACAGCGAGAAGAGTTGTTGTTTTTGACGTCATGAGATTTCCCTGAATGCCGTAAACGTCCCTTGCGAGTCTGATACGGGATTGCCGGGAAAATTCCGTCGCTTTGATTTACAGCGCTGATTGCGCCTGGCGGTGTCTTGCGGATGGCGTTTGGGGGTGAGTTGGCTGTATACCGGCGCAATGAGCTTGAATGTAACACCGTCATCCGCCCTGCTGTTATTCTCGGGTGGGCAGGATTCTGCCTCCTGTCTGGCCTGGGCACTCAATCGGTATGACCGCGTGGAGACCATCGGTTTTGAATATGGTCAGCGCCATGAGGTCGAGATGCGCGCACGGCTGGATGTGAGGCGCCGTATGGCGGCGCTCGACCCGGAATGGGCGCGGCGGTTGGGCGACGATCATGTGGTGGATCTGACAGGCTACGGGATGCTGGCGGAAAGTGCGCTCACCGCCGACCGCGCGATCGAGATGGATGCCAGCGGACTACCGAGCACTTTTGTTCCCGGCCGAAATCTGGTTTTTTTGACCGTCGCCTCGGCTTTGGCCTATCGCCGTGGTCATAGCGTGATGGTGGGCGGTATGTGTGAGACTGACTTTTCCGGCTATCCCGATTGTCGTCGTGAGACGCTGGATGCACTGCAGGCGTCTCTGACGCTGGGACTCGAGTGCGAGATGACGATCGAAACACCGCTAATGGCCCTGACCAAGGCCCAGACATGGGAATTGGCGAAGGGGTTGGGCGGAGACCGGCTGGTGGAGTTAATCCGCATTTATACGCATACCTGTTATCGCGGGGATCGCGATGCTCTTCATGTCTGGGGTTATGGCTGTGGCGATTGTCCGGCGTGTGAATTGCGCGAGACGGGCTGGCATGCTTGGCAGTCCATGGGAGCAAATCCGTGACGTATTCTGTGAAAGAAATGTTTTTGACGGTGCAGGGCGAAGGTGCCCAGGCCGGTCGACCTGCTGTCTTTCTGCGCTTCACCGGGTGCAATCTGTGGAGCGGGCGGGAGCAAGATCGCCATAAAGCGGTCTGTAATTTTTGCGATACGGACTTCGTCGGTATGGACGGGCCAGGCGGTGGTCAATTCAAGACAGCCCATGCCCTGGCCGAGGCGGTGCAAAGCCATTGGCCGGGGGGTGGCCGGCCATTGGTGGTTTGTACCGGTGGGGAGCCTTTACTCCAGCTGGATCATGCTCTGATTGCTGCGTTGCATGAATGCGGTCTGGAAATCGCTGTAGAGACCAATGGAACAATTGCGGCTCCCGATGGCATTGACTGGATCACGGTGAGTCCGAAGGGTGATGCGCAGGTCGTGCAGCGTGAGGGGAATGAGCTGAAACTCGTTTACCCACAGGCTGGGCTCAACCCCGCTGACTATCTTTCATGGTCTTTTGATCGCTTCAGTCTGCAGCCAATGGATAGCGCGAAGCAGGCCGAAAACACCACAGCGGCATTTGACTATTGTCTGGCGCATCCGCAATGGACCCTCAGCGTTCAGACCCACAAATGGATTGGCGTTCCTTAAGCCTGAACGAAACAAGACCGCGGACTTGGGCCGCGATCTTGTCTTCGTTTTGATCGAGAATATGGGGGCTGAATCTCGATCAGGATATCGGCATCGGGGCAGTGCCGAGCCCATCTGCAATTGAATTGGCAAAACGATCAAACGTGGTTCTCGCATCGGTCCAAATGCCATAGCTAGCATTCTGATCGAGCGCGTCATTTTGCCAAGAATAGGTGAAGTTCGCGATCTCCTCACCACCTCGAACAAGTGTTGCGCTCAGCGATGCTCCGCCGGTTACCGCCTCGCGGTTATGGGTGCCGCCGGATTGATTGACTTGATTCATCGTTGGGCGATTGGGTGTTGCGTCCAGGATGACGACATTGAGATGAGTCTCATCAGCCGAAATGCCCAGCCAGCTGGACTGCATCAGTGCGCGTTCGAGATCTTCCCGCAAATAACTCGACAAGCGAGCCAGTTCGGAGCGGCCAAGGATATCGGCCTTGGCTCTCATGCTTTCGCTAAAGCTGATTTGTCCGACTTCAATGGACCCGATGGCCTGGGACCTGAAATCAGACCGGAAGTCTTGGGCGGCCGAGGCTTGCGCGGTCGAGAAAACAAGAATGGAACCGAGTATTAAACTACGCATTATACGCTCCCTTCAGTGTTGTTTCGAGATCGGAGAGTAATGCCAAAATATGAATCTAACGTTTTTCTTCAAATATTTCTAATTATAGAAAATTACTAACGAAATTTGATAAATAGATCCTCATAATCGAGTGTTTCTATGATCTGTATTATGCTCTGCTTGTTGTGAGTGCAATTATATCGAAAATATATTTATCCTATTGAGTTGTTTGTTTTAATTGCATGGTCGGGCACGAAAAATCCCGACTGAAAGATATCAGCCGGGATCAATTTCTATTTGCCATCGCTCCGTCCCAAACAGATCGAGGGCAAATCTCTGTCTTGTTTTGGCGATTAGTCCGCCGAGGCGTGATTAGGACCCGTTTGTGGCCTGCTCATCTATCCGGCGACCGATGCTGGAGGCAAAGCGGTCAAAAGTTCGCCGTGCATCGGTCCAAGTTGCATACCCTGCCGCGTCTCGAATGTTATGGCTTTGCCACGCATAGCTGAAGCTTTCGACCAAGTGACCGTCGGCGTCGAAAAGTTCTGCCGCTACATCGGCACCACCGATTGAATAGCTCGATGCGTGCAGTCCGCTGGCAAATGCCTGACGCGTTGTCGGACGATTAGGGTCGGCATCCAAGATCGTCACATGGAGCGTCATGCCGCCATCGCCAAGATGACCGGCGAGCTCCTGTTCGAGATCTCGCTGGAGATACCGTGCCAGACGATCCAGTTCGCGTTCGCCCAGATCATCCACTTTTTGCAAAATTTCGTCACCGAAGGTGATGGGTGCGATTGCCACCGAATCATCCGCGAATGCCGGGGTCGCCAATGCGACCAAAGAGATCAAAATTGTTGGTGTGCGCAACATGTTACGCCTCCCTTGCTGCCTGTTGGTCCCTCGCGGGCAAGGCTAGCAGAGGGCGAGCACGGTTAATAGCGCGGATACAAAATAATTCTCGACATGCAAAAAAGGTTAGAAAAGGTCTATTCCGTCTAGCGTTCTTGGCAGTCCTCGTCGTCACCATCACCGTCCGGGATAACCAGATCAATCGCGGCCCCGCCGACCCCAGCAGCGACGCCAACGGTCGTCCCGACGACTTTAGCCGTCACATCAGTCGCCAATGCTGCAGCACCGATCACAAGGCATCCGGACAGAAGGGGAGCGGCCAAAGTCATCACTATAAACATCTTCAACTTGCGCACGTCGCTCTCCCGTTTTCATCTTAGACGTATACTTCAATGACAAGCCTTGCTGGAGAGTGAATCCTAGATGGTTTAAGCAGGATTGGCACCTTGAATAGCATTACCATCTATTTTGGCGGCGTGATCGATCCCGGAGCCGACGGTTTCAATCTGATCTAAACTGAATCGACAAGGACAAGTTCAGCATCGCTTGATGCGGAAATTTTCAGAGTGTTTTCATCCCGGATAGCGACGCCATCCCGTACGTCCAGCTGGACACCATTGAGGATGATGGTACCCGCGGCGACGACCAAATAGGCATGCCGCCCCGCTTCAAGGGCGTATTGGGCGGTTTGACCTGCCGCGAGGTTAGCTCCCAAAATTTTAGCATCCTGCCGGATCAGCAAACCGCCTTCCTTGTCAGGATTTCCCGATGCTAAGGTGGTCAGCTGTCCCGCGTGATTTTTAGTGGGGAAGCGGGCCTGCTCCCAGCGCGGCTCGCCGCCGGGCTTGGCCGGAGTGATCCAAATCTGGAACAAGCGAGTCGCCTCAGTTTCCCGGTTAAACTCGGAGTGCTGGATACCGGTTCCAGCGGACATAACCTGCACGTCACCGGCTTCGGTACGGCCTTCATTGCCCATACTGTCGCGATGGGTTATCGCGCCCTGGCGCACATACGTGATGATCTCCATGTCGCGGTGGGGATGGGTGGGGAAACCACTATCGGCCGCAATCGTGTCGTCATTCCAGACACGCAACGCGCCCCAACCCATTCGGTTGCGATTCATATAGCTGGAGAAGCTGAAGTGGTATCGAGCGTCGAGCCAGCCAAAATCATGTTGGCCGAGCGTGTCGAATGGGCGTTTGTCAATCATGTCAGTCTCCCGGTGTGTTGATAGGAGAGATATGCCTCGATGGTTCCCAGCAATAAAGCTCAGCAGTGGCGCTTCATTGTTTCCGTTTTGGCACTAATCGTCTGTAACGATTCGGACCGCCATTGGCTCACCGCCTACCAAATGCACATCGCGTTGCGGGTAGGGGAATTCGATTCCGTGCGTCTTGAAGCTGTCCCAGATCGCGAACAACACGTCACTGGTGACATTATTGACGCCAGATTGAGGGTCCCGAATCCAGAACCGAACTTCAAGATTGACTGAGTTGTCGCCAAAACTGCGCATATGACAGCGGGTGCGGTCGGAGAGAACGCGGGGAACGCTGTCGGCCGCTTCGATGATCAGCGATTGTGCGAGTTTTATGTCGCTATTATAGCTGACGCCGACTTCACGTTTGATGCGAACCGCGGAGTCGGAATACGACCAATTGATCACTTTGGAGGTGATGAATTCTTCGTTGGGGATTAAATGCTCATGCCCATCCCGTGTCACCACGGAGGCAAAGCGCATACCCAGTGTCGTGACCTTGCCGTAAGTTTCATCGACGGTGATGACGTCGCCCGGCTTCACGGATCGATCGAGCAATAACAGCACGCCTGACACAAGGTTCGAAAAGATCTTCTGCAGACCGAAGCCGATACCGATACCAATGGCACCACCAAAGATCGCCAGCGCTGAGAGGTCGATATTCATAGTCGACAGCGCCATCAGGCCGGCGGAGGCCATCAGCACGATTTGACCGGCCTTGGTCAGCAGGATGCGGGCGGACGGGTTCAGGCTTGGCAGGCGTTGTACGCGAGTGCTCAGGATCCGTGAAAGCCCGGAAGCTACCCAATAAAAGATCGCCAGAACGACGGCGGCCCGGATGATGATCAGCAGGGAAACCCGGTTTTCGTCCCCGAGTGAAAAGCCAAGCGCATCCATGAATGCGATCGATGAATCTAGCCAGCCGAGAATGTTGAGGGCAGCAATTGTCCAGGCAATCGCCGCGGCAGTCCGGGCCCAGAAAGGTTCGGCAATAAAAGCGGAGAGCAGACGGATGGCCGCCCAGGCCCCCAGAAGATTTGCGGCGATTCGAACAAGGTATGAATCCGCCCCCGCTTGCTGCAGGCCAAATAGAGCGAGTGACAGCAACAGCCAGCTCGTGGCAGGGCCGGCAACTGGTGCAAGAAAGCGGATGGCGCGCGTTTGGAACTTTTTCAGCGTGCCCCAGCTAAAAATGTGAGCGATCAGGACGTTGAACTGGTGTTTGAGGGCAAAGCCGATGAAGACTCCGCCGAGGACCAGGGTGAGTTGCAGGGCAAAGCCGGCGCTAAAGGCCTCGGCTCGCGCCCATTGCCAGGCGATCTCCAGATGGGTCAACCACCAGTCGGGGTCGGCCAGTGTGTTCGGGTCTAGGGGTGTGGTGCTCATTCCGCCTCGCTTGTGGGAAAGAGTAACCTAAACCGTTCCCGCGTCAGGTGAAACCGCTTTCCTACTTTCCCTCACGCCACCAGCCCAATCCGAGCAGTGCGGCGAGTAGAATCGCCATCAACAGCGCGGGTAGGACCGGGGTCCGGGTGGAGGCGGTGACGATATAGCGCTCATTGCGCTGCAAGCCGAGCCAATTGCGGCCGGACTGATCGCCATTAGCGCGTGTGCGGCGGATATTGGGCAGGCGCAGATCAGCGCCCTCTCCAATAGAAAAAAGCCCACCATCAGTTGCGTCAACAAACGGGTCAAGCACGTCCCCGGTCGGTTGCAGGTTTGCGAATTCCATCGGATTTAGCGGCCCCAATGCGGCGACTGTGGTTAAGTCGCCAGAGCGCAATCTGACCAAGCCGGAACCCTGCGCGTCGACCGCGGCGGAGAAACGACCATCTTCGATCTGGGACATGGAGGCGACCTGTTGCTGCCCGTCGGGCCATGTGACCTGCAATGGAGGCGCTGTGTCAGACAGGGTGACGCGATCAACGTTCAGTGTGCCGTCATTGGCGTAGGCGACCAGACGTTCCTCGTCGAGCTCTGGCTCACGCATCAGCCAGTGGGCGACGCGACGGAATAATTCGGCATAAGGTCCCCCACCATCATAGCCGCGGGACCATAGCCAGGTTTGGTCTGTCATCACGATTGCGGAGCGCCCAAGACCGCGTCTCTGCAAGGCGAGGAGCGGATCACCGTCTTCGGTTGCCAACAGGGTCTGTCCTCCCAGGGAGACCCCCTGTATATGGCGAAGCCAGGCTCCCCATTCGGGGTCAGCACCGCCGCCTTCCAGGCCCGCGGTAACAGGATGACGTAAACCATCCTGCGTCGGCTGGGGCAGGATGCGCTGTTCAGAAATCGTTCCTGTCGGCCTAACCGGAAGAACTGCCGCCAATGCTGTTCGGCTTAAACTCGCGGCTCCGGAATAGGGCGGGCCAGCGGTGACCAGAAGAGCACCACCATTTTCGACATAGCGGGCGACATTATCGAAATACAGGGCTGGAACGATATTACGGCGGCGATAGCGATCGAAAATCACCAGGTCAAACCCGTCGAGACGCTCCACAAATAACTCGCGGTGCGGAAACTGGATCAGGGCCAACTCATCGGTCGGCGTGTTATCCTGACGATCCTGAGGACGCAGGATTGTGAAGTGAACGAGATCGACAGATGGGTCGGACTTGAGCAGGTCACGCCAGGCGCGGGCACCGTTATGGGGTTCTCCGGTCACCAACAATACGCGCAGACGATCCCGCACGCCTGTGACGTGCACTGCAGCGCGGTTATTGATTAGGGATAATTCCTGAGGACCGGCCTCAACCTCGATTTCGATAACGTTTTGACCACGTTGACCGACGCGTACCTCGACCTCAGCGGTGCGGCCGATTGGAATGCGATGGTATTGTGGATCTCCCCCATCAAAGCGCACGGCAACGAGAACGCTGCCCTGCATCGCGCTGTCTTCGACGCGAAGATTGAAAGACACAGTCTGACCGACAATGCCGTAGCGTGGCGCTTCTTCGACGATCAGGCGACGGTCGCCGGCATTCCGGTCGCCGGGCATGATATGGTGTATCGGCGCATCCAGATTAAGTTCTTCGGGATTAGCGGGTGCATCGTGTATTTGCCCGTCACTGACCAAGACAAGACCGGCGATCCGATCACGCGGTGTGCTCGCCAGCGCTTGGTTGACCCCTTCAAACATCATCGTACCGTCGACATTGTCGGTCGTTTCAACTTCGACAATGTCGAGCAACGGGTCGCTTTCGACCTGGTCGCGCAGGGCCTGCGCCATCGTTTGTGATGCTTCGGTACGATTCCCGACATCCATGCTGGCGCTGGTATCAGTGACCAATACGACAATGTCAGCCAATGGATCGCGTTGTTCTTCCACAAGTGATGGATTGGCCAGTAGCAGAGCCATCGCCAGTGCGGCGAGCGATCGCCAGAGCCAGCCGGACAGGCGTTGAAAGGCACCGATGCCAATGGCGATCAGAGCCATGCCGGTGAGTCCGGCAATATAGGCCATCGGGATGAGGGGCGCGAAATCGATGAGTGAGGCGGTCATGTGATCAATGCCCCAAACGTTCGAGAATGTCGGCCGCATGCACCTGGTCAGCCTTGTAGTTTCCGGTCAGGGCATACATGGCCAGATTGACACCGAAGCGCTGGGCCAACTCTCGTTGGCGTTCGCCGCCGTCTACGACCGCAATCGAATTGCCGTTCTCACCCACGGCCCAGGCCGAAGCCCAGTCATGTGAGCCGATGAGGACGCCTGAGGTGCCGTCGCGTGATGCACCGTCAGGATTGGCTTCTACCCAGACCGGTTGGCCGGAGTAACGACCGGGAAATTCCTGCAGAAGATAGAAGGAACGCGTCACGACATGATCACTGGGAATACGCGCCAATGGCGGCACGTCGATACTTTCAAGCACCGAGACCAAACCCGGATGAGGTGCGACGGCGCGCAGCAGGGCGACGTCTGCATCTTGGGTGTCAAAGATGATCAATCCGCCGCTCTGCAAATAGGTATTTACGCGCGCGGCGGCAGCTTCGGACAGGGCACGCGCATCTCGCGTAATCGGCCAATAAATCATTGGGAAGAAAATCAGCGAATCCTCCTCGACATTGATGCCCAGTGGATCATTGGGTTCCATGGCGCTGCGCCGCCAGATTTCCTGACTGAGGCCGGTCAATCCTTGACGGCTGCGCGAGTCCAGGCTGTCATTGCCTGTTCGGACATAGGCGAAGCGCAATTCAAGGGCCGCCTGGAGGTTCGGGACATTTTCCGGCTCGTTCTGAGCGTTGGCATCAGGCGACCACATAAGTATGGCGAGGCCCAACCCGGCGGCTGTGGCGGCTCCGCGTCCAAGCTGCGGCAGGCGACCTGCCAGACCGAGTGCGATTACGACATCAAGAATGAGCATGATCAGGGCCAGAGTCAGAAGGGCGGCATCAAAATGCGTGGCGCGTGGACCATCCAGCCCGGCGAAACGCGTATTGGGCAGATCGCGGGCGAGCGGCGTCATCGACGTTTGCGACGTCACGACATTGAGCGCTGACGTGGCTGTCCCCAGGCTATAGAGCCCGGCGGGAGCCAGGTAGGAGGCGGTTGTGCTGTCCCATTCGGTCGCGGCCACCGGACGAGCGCTGGTAGGGGCCGGGGTGAGCTGTCCGGAGGCGTCGAGGGCTCGGGAAATCGCCCAGGCCCCTGAACTTTGTCCGGCCATCTGCCCCCCCTGGGCAAGACCCAAGACGCGCTGCAGCATTCGCGGGAACAGGCCGGACAGCGGCAGGTCAGACCAATCGGGACTGGCGGTGACATGGAACAAGACGATCCAGCCGCGTCCGCGGCGTTCAGCGGTGACGAGGGGGGTGCCGTCTTCAAGGCGGGCCCAGACCCTGTCCGGACGGGCGCTGCCCGGTTCGGCCAGCACTTGCCGGTCGATCAAGGCCGTCGCATCACTGGGCAGGCCTGCGAATGGAGAATCAAGGCCGAAGGGGGCGATGTTTTGCGGTGTGTCCCAATTGAGAGACCCACCAAACAGACGACCACCCTCGCGCAGGCGAACCGGCAGGAAACTATCGCTTCGCGCTGCCAATCTGGGGCCGGCGAAACGGATGAGGACACCGCCCTCGGTAATGAATTCGCCGAGACGTTCGTCCTCGGACCGGGCATCGTCGACCATAACGAGGACTGCTGGCGTGTCTTCCAGCAATTCATCGATATCTCCGCGAGTTGTCTGGGAGAAGGTGGCGATGGCACTTTCTACATAGTGCAGATCGGAGAGCAGCGGCTGGCCGTCTTCACTGACCCGCTGCAGCAAACCGACGCGAGGTCGTTGCCATTGATCGCCCAGCAAGCGCACCGAACCAGCGCTGGCGGAACCTTCAACGCGCAGCATGGCGATGCGATTACGCAAATCGAGTGGTAAATTCATGTCGAGACTGACAACAGCTTCGCCAGCGCCAAACTCACCCTGGCTACGGGCGATGGCCCGGCCATCCGCACCGATCGCAGTCACCGCGACCGAGCGCGGCAAGTCTTGTGCGGCGCGACGTAACTCTATTCGAAGACCATCTGAATTGGCCTCAGGCGGTGCGATGCCGATGGCCGCGCGCCCGGCATCGGGTTCAATGATGGTGACTGGACCCATGCGCGACAGACTGCGTGCCAGGTCTTCAGCATCATCACTGTCGAGCCCGCTCGTAAGCCAGGTTATGGACAGGTTATCGGCCAATGCGCCGTCCTCGCGGGCAGTCTCGATGCGGCCTGCTGTTTCTCCACGATTGGCAGGCCAGGCCAGGGGGGAGACTGACTGCAGGAGCTGTCGAGTCATGTCCGCGCTGGCCAGTCTGACCGGGCTGGCGATTTCGCCGGTCGGAGCGGTAAAGGCGATTGCGGTCTGGCGACCGTCACGTTCGGCCTGGTCAATCAAACGATTGGCCTCGCGGCTCATCGCGTCCCAGGTCGGCGCAGAGGCCCAGCCATTATCCATGACGATCAGGGCGGGTTGGGTATCGATTTCGACGGCAGGCGGAGTCCAGACGGGTCGGGCCAGGGCGATGATGATTAGCGCGGCGAGCAACAGCCGGAATACGATTAGCCACCACGGCGCGTGGTGTGGGGTCTCGGCATCGTCGGGTGCGCCAGCGAGCAGACGCAGCGGCGGAAAAATTGCCCGTTTGGGGGCTGGCGGTGTGGCGCGGAGAAGCAGCCATAGAGCTGGCAGACTTAAAAGACCGAGCAATGCCACGGGAGCGGCGAAGGAGAGTGGGCCGAGGGCAAACATGATTTAGACGTCCTTGGCCAGCGCGCGATAGAGGGCCAATACGGCGCTGGTCGCGGTGCGGTCTGTGCGGTGTGTCACCATCGTCCAGCCATATTGGCGGGCCAGATTGGTAAGTGTGTCATTGTGTTTGGCCCAGCGTTCCCGGTAGGTGGAGCGGGCTTCTTCGGCACGACCAAACAGCAAGCTGTCATGGCTGCCGGGGCGTTCAAAACGGGTGCGACCAGAATACGGGAAGTCTTCCTCGGCCGGATCGACAATGCGGAGCAGGACACCCTGGGCTTCGATCGCGGCAAATCGTGACAAGCGTGCCGCCCAGGTTTCGGGCGGGTCGAGAAAATCACTCGCCAAAACAATGCGGCCGAAGCGGCTAATTTCCGGGGCTTCCACGCTGGCATGCTCGCCAGGACCAAGTGCCAGCCGACGGGAGACGCGTTCAAGACCGAGGGCTCCGGTGCGAGAGATCGCCGATTCGCCGAGCACGGAGACGCGTTCACCGCCCTGGGTCAGCAAGGCGGCCAGGGCAATCTGGCAAACGGAGGCACGGTCCAGCTTGCTGGGGTGTTCGCGCGGTGCTGAATTGAATTGCATCGACGGCGTACCATCGCGCCAGAGCCAGACGGTGTTGGCGGCTTCCCACTCATTTTGTCGCACGAAGAGCTGATCACTGCGGGCGGACTGGCGCCAGTCAATGGCGGCGCGCCCGTCTTCGGGGCGATGGTGGCGATACTGCCAGAAGGTTTCACCGACACCGGAGCGACGACGTCCATGGACACCCTGGGCCACCGTCGCGGCAATGCGCTCGGCTTCTGCCAGCAGGGCTGGCAGGGAGGCAGCCGCCTGTTCGCCCTCATGGCGAAGCGAGACGGCGCGGGCTTCCTGATGACGTTTGTCGCGCGGTGCCATGGTGTCAGGCGGCCCGGTCGGCGAGCGTTTTGATCAGGCCTTCAAGCGTGTGGCCGTCAGCGCGGGCGGCAAAGGACAGCGCCATCCGGTGCTTGAGCACCGGTTCGGCCAGAGCGGCCACATCTTCAGTGGACGGGGCGAGGCGACCTTGAAGCAAGGCACGGGCGCGACAGGCCAGCATCAGGGCCTGACCGGCACGAGGGCCCGGGCCCCAGGACACGCCAGTGCGCACGGCATCGATATCCGACTCGTCCGGGCGGGCCAGACGCAATAGGTCGAGTATGGCGTCGAGCACTTTCTCGCCAACGGGCAGTTTGCGGACCAGGGCCTGCAGATTGAGAATTTCGTTGGCGTCCAGGACCTTGATGGAGTCAGCATCGACGGCACCAGTCGTGGCCATCAGGATGGCTTTTTCGGCGGCGCGGTCCGGGTAAGGAATGTCGACACGGAGCAGGAAGCGGTCGAGCTGGGCTTCGGGCAGAGGGTAGGTGCCTTCCTGCTCGATCGGGTTCTGGGTCGCCAGCACGTGGAAAGGCTGGGGCAGATCATGGCGTTCGCCAGCAATGGTGACATGACCTTCCTGCATCGCCTGAAGCAAAGCAGCCTGGGTGCGCGGGCTGGCACGGTTGATCTCGTCGGCCATCAGCAGGCGACAGAAAATTGGACCAGGCATAAAGCGGAAGCGACGCTTGCCGTCATCAGCCTCTTCTAGGATTTCGGAGCCAAGGATATCCGCCGGCATTAAATCCGGTGTGAACTGGATACGTTTGGTGTCGAGGCCGGTCGCCACCGCTATCGTTTCAACAAGGCGTGTCTTGGCAAGGCCGGGCGCGCCAACCAACAAAGCGTGGCCGCCAGACAAGATTGCAGCCAAGCACAGCTCGACCTCGTCCTCCAGACCGTAAATGACGCGACCGATGGAGGCGCGGACTTCTTTTAGGCGTGCTGTGGCCGCATCTGCTTCGGCGATCAGGTCTGCACCCGCTTCAATTGTGTTGGTCATAATTCTGCTTTCCTTGCGATACAGATCTTCTATAGGCCCGTTCGTTGTCACGAGCATGGCGTTGCGCATAAAAGGTGTCCATGGCTAGACAGACCGAAAATACGAATTCACTGCAGTCTCTTGTAAAAACCGCGCGGGAAGCGGGCAAATCTTTGCCGCCAGTCCACCTTTGGGAGCCAGCATATTGCGGGGCAATGGACCTCGTCATCAAACGTGACGGATCTTGGTGGCATGAAGGCGCGCGCATAACGCGACAACCTCTGACACGCTTGTTTTCTACAATCTTGCGAAAAGATGACGACGGCGTTCATTATCTGGTGACGCCGGTGGAAAAGATCGCCATCGAAGTGGAGGTCGCACCCTTTATAGCCGTGCGAGTCGACGCTGTCGGAGCCGATGAAAACCAGTCACTGATATTTACAACAAATTTCGGTGATGTGGTGGAAGCGGGCGAAAAAATGCCTATCTCAGTGAATTACGAGGACGGATCGGATGAGCCGACGCCGCTGGTACGTATTCGCGATCGGCTGGATGCGCTGATGTCGCGGCCGGTATTTTACGAACTGGCTGAATTGGCTGTGGACAAGGATGGCGTGATGGGTGTGTGGAGTGATGGTGTGTTTTTCGCGCTGGAGCCCAAGAATTGAGGCCGCAAGGCGATCTGGTCGAGTTGATGCGCGCGCGCCTGGACCCTCTGGGCGGCGAGGATCAACCGCCGCGTCGGGGTGATGGTGACCTGAACGGAAATGCGTCGCCAAGCGGTAGAGCATTGCGATCAGCCGCAGTTCTCGTGCCGCTGATCCTGCACGATGGCGCGCCGAAAGTGTTGCTGACCTTAAGGGCCGAACATCTCAATAATCACGCTGGTCAGATTGCGTTTCCCGGTGGGCGCGTTGACGGAGAGGGCGAAACCTCCTTGCAGGCCGCGCTGCGCGAAACCGAGGAAGAAACCGGTATAGCCCGAAAATATGTCGAACCGATTGGCCGTTTTGATGCCTATGAAACCGTAACGGGCTTTCGCGTGACGCCCTATGTGGGTGTGCTTAATCCTGGCTACGCAATCACGCCGCAAATCAGTGAAGTGGCGGAAATCTTCGATACGCCCTTCGATTTTTTGATGAATCCGGCCAATCATCAGCGACAATCACGTGTGTGGAATGGCAAACGGCGGTATTACTACGCGATGCCGTGGGAAGACCGATTCATTTGGGGTGCGACTGCGGGCATGCTCAAGTCTTTGTATGACAGGCTTTATGGATAAATCATGCTGCGAATGACTCTTTTGGAACTGGCGGCGTTTGCCTTCCCATTCCTGATGTATCTCTTCTGGCGAAATACTCGTTGGTCTGCGGATCAGGCTGACAATGACCAGCCGGCCTTTCCGATCGTCCAGGTGGCAGCCGCCGGCCTCGTCGCGGCTATGCTTATGCTGACGGTCTTGGTCATGTTGGATGACTCATCGACGGGAGACGGTGTTTATATTCCACCTCGGATTGAAGACGGGCAGGTGGTTCCCGGGCGGTTTGAAGTCGCTGAACCTGAAACCCCCAATTCCGAGGACCTGGATAGCAATGCAGACGATGCTTTGACCGAGGATGACGACGGCCGGCAATGAACCCGTTTAGCCTGGATCCGCGAGAGCAAGACTGGATGCGCGCAAAGGGCACGCTGAGTGTTATGGCGGCGCTCGATGCGGCACAGGCTGGGCAGTCACGGTTTGTCGGCGGGTGCGTGCGCAGTGCGCTGCTTGGAGAACCGGTCGCGGATATCGATATCGCTACACAATTACGGCCGGCCGATGTGATGGCCGCCGCGGAGGATGCGGGACTGCGGGTAATCCCGACCGGGATTGAGCATGGTACCGTCACGATCATCGCGGATGGGGTGGAACATGAAGTGACCAGTCTGCGGCAGGACGTGGAAACAGACGGGCGGCGGGCTGTTGTCAGTTTTACCGACGATTGGACGGCGGACGCTCAACGTCGCGATTTTCGCCTCAATGCGCTCTACGCGGACCTGAATGGCGAAATTTTCGATCCGACGGGTGGCTTGGCGGATGTGGCCGAGCGACGGTTTGTGTTTGTTGGCTCGGCGGAACACCGTATCCGCGAAGATTATTTGCGCACATTGCGATTGTTTCGTTTCGAGGCCTGGTATGGGCAGGGCGAGATGGATGCGGCCGGGCTGGCTGCTGCTGTGGATCTTCAAGCAGGCTTGAAGAAACTGTCGGTCGAGCGGGTGTGGAGTGAGCTGAAAAAGATACTTGCTGCGCCGGACCCGCGCGCTGTTTTGCGTGTCATGTCTGACACAGGAATTCTTAAAACTCTGATTGATGTGAACGGATCCTTAAGAATCCTAGGTGGTATTGTTGACCAGGATATAATTACCCGTCAGAGGCCCGATTCGCTGTTGCGATTTGTCGCCCTCGCCGGAGTTGGTCAAAAGAGGATCAGGGATATGGCAGCAAAAATGAAAATGTCGAAAGCTGAAGCAAAGCGTCTTGATGGGGCAGTTGACCCGTCGGTTACGGAAGATGTTCTGGGTGCGTTTTCCGATATGGCTGCTGCTGAGCGCGCGATCATGGCGCTGGGAGCCCGCGCTTTTGAAGATCAGGCACGATTGGCCGCGGCGGGCGAAATAGCGCCCCCACCGAGAGACTGGACGTTGCTGGCGAAGTTTGCCCAGGAATGGAAAGAGCCGGATTTCCCAATCAAGGGTGGAGATTTGATCCTGCGCGGTTATGAGCCGGGCCCGATGCTGGGCGATGCGATGGATGAACTGAAGGCGTTCTGGATTGCCGAACGTTTCGAGCCGACCAAACAAGCCCTGCTGGATCGTTTGAAGCAATAGTCAGAGACAAGAGCTCACTTGTTGCAGTCGATCGGGCGCGTTAAGTCACGGCTCAGAGAGCCTACCCAGAACCACTGCACCGAACGCGCCTGGTCGTTCTGGCCGGGTATTGTATTACCATTTCTGACTATCTTGTAAGCGTGTGTTTTGGTGCGACTGTTTCTGTAAAACAGGCGAAGTGGATTGATGCCAATTGCGTCATCATTGTTGTGGTTCAAAGAGCCCTGGCGCACGCCGGGGCTTTTTTGATTCTTTGATGGAATGCTGGCCTCAATCGTTTGAATATGAGTTCGGCTTCACACCACTTATGGCCATTTTGCCATCGGCGGCATGCTGGACAAGATCGACTTCACATTGCCGCCAGTCTCCAGACCAAATTTGGTGCCGCGATCGTGCAGCAGGTTGAATTCGGCATAGCGGCCGCGGCGGATCAGTTGTTCCTCGCGCTGATCGTCAGTCCAGGCGACGCCCATCTGGCGGCGGACCAGCTGGGGATAGATGTCGAAGAAGGCGAGCCCGACATCCTGGGTGAATTTAAAATCGGCATCCCAGTCGCCGGTATTGAAGCGATCGTAAAAAATACCGCCAATGCCGCGGGGTTCATTGCGGTGGGGCAGGTAGAAATAAGTGTCGGCCCATTCCTTGAAGCGGTCGTATTCATCGCCATGCTTGTTGCAAACAGTCTTGCAGGCCGCATGGAAGTCTATTGTGTCGGGATGATCCTGGGTACGGGCCTGGTCGAGCACCGGTGTCAGGTCCATGCCGCCCCCAAACCACCATTTTGTGGTGTTGATGAAGCGGGTATTCATGTGCACAGCCGGGATGTTCGGATTCCACATGTGGGCAATCAGGGAGATGCCGGAGGCCCAGAAACGCGGATCTTTATCGGCACCGGGAATCTGGGCGCGGAACTTCTCGGAAAATTCACCGTGTACCGTCGAGACGTGAACACCGACTTTTTCAAACAGTCGCCCTCGCATGATCGACGTGATGCCGCCGCCCTGATCTGTTGTGCCGTCGCCGCGAGTCCAGGATTCACGTTGGAATCTCCCGGCGTCACCGGTGTAAAGCTCGGTCGGCGCCTCGTCTTCCAGACTCTCAAATTCCGCACAAATGCGATCGCGCAACTCACTGAACCAGGTGCTGGCTGTGACGCGTTGGCTGGCTATATCAGCCGAGGTGAGGGTGTCTGTCGTCATGTGGCGCTCCAATTGATTGGATCATGAATAACGCGCGTCGTGGGCAGGGCAATAGGACAACTGCGCGCGGACCGGGGATGTCGTTTAGTTGAATCAGCGAGGCGACATAGATGTGGTGCTCGATGGGTGGTGGATCGGCAACACTGGAGCGGAAACTGTGCGTTGAACCTTTGAAGAGACTTGCAGGCACGTTTAATCGCGCCCTAACGTTGATGCACAGGTCGGGGGATAAATAGCATGGACTGGGCGTTTTTATCGCTCACCGCAATCGGTGGTGTGGCGGGGGCAGGTATCGGTCTGTTGATCGGGCGGGTTTTTCGTGTCCAACCCGATGGCCGTAATTTCGGAATGGCACGTGTTCTCGCGCTTTTGCTACTGGTCGCCGGTGCCAATCTGGGGCCACCCTATCTGGAGCCATATCTGGGCAAGCCGATCCGAAATGTGTTGGCTGCGCAGGTTGACCGAGCGGTTGAGGCAACCCTCCAGCAAGAGCCGATCTTCCAAGTCCTGCAAGAATATGCGCCCGAGCAAGCGATGGCCTGGCGAACGTCGATCGCCGCGGCCTATCGGCGCGGCGGATATGCGGAGAGTGTCCGGGCTTCCGAGGCTGAGGGAGACCGTATTGGCGGGTGGATCATCACAGAATTTGGCCCAAGGGCTTCGGATGAATCGATCGTGTCCCTGTATGAAAATATGGTGGCGTTGACCGAAGAAACGCTCATTCACCATCCGCGCGCCTGCTATGGATTCTATTTTTACGACGTCGCCGGCGGCCCTCAGGCACCAGACCTGGCCGAATTGGGAGCAGACGAAAACGATCTGGTCCAACCCATGCTCGATATGGTGCGATCGGCATCGTCCGGTGCAATCGATTTCGACCAAGAGGTCGCTGATGCAATTCAAAACCAAGCCTATGACAGCGCTGTAAGCGTGCTGGGTGCCGACCGGGCGGATCTGCTCGATGGCCGCCTGCCGGTCGATGAGGTGGAATACCGGCTGGCATGCCTCGCCATGCTAGAGTTTTTGAGCGCTTATCTGGACTCTGAGTATGCGGTGACTGGCCTCCGGGGGTTGCTCAGCTATAACTGACCCAATTGCCGGCTGGCCTCGGCCAGGGCGATGGCAGCGGAGACGGTTACATTGAGGGACCGGGTGTCCGGGCGAATCGGAATTCGCACGCGAAGCGGCACGGATTGGTGGATGTCTTCAGGAACGCCCGCACTTTCTCGACCAAATAGCAGTCGGTCATCCGGGGCGAAATTGAAGTCCCAAATATCGCTCGCACCGGTCGTCGTGAACAAGATCAAACGACCTTTTTGAGCTTCTCCACTGTTTTTATACAGGTCCCAGGAACCATGCCTGGCAGGGCTAATGGAGGCAGAATAGTCCATCGCCGCCTTGCGGATTCCCTTGGCTGACAGCGGGAAGCCGCAGGGTTCGATCACGTCGAGACCAGCCCCAAAACAGGAGGCGACGCGCATGGCCGCACCAAAGTTTTGCGGAATATCGGGTTGATAAAAGACGAGCCGCATTTTAATCCGCGCACAGGCCGTAGCTGCGATCTCAATCTGCGATGTTGTGTCGCGTGCAGATTTCAGCGTCAGGCGGTTAGTAATACAGCGTCAAACCGCGCATTTGGTTTGACGTCAAGGTTTCAGGGGCAGGGGGTCGCATTCGCGATACTCCACAGACAAAAAGAAGAGAGGTCGGTTCGTGACGGAAACTAACGGCGCGCCAGACGGAAGCGGACAAGAACCGTCCCGTCGCGACTTCATCTATATCGCTGCGGGCGGCATGGCCGCACTTGGTGGCGGTTTGGTGGCTTGGCCATTCATCGATCAGATGAGTCCTGCAGCGGATACGCTGGCACTTGGTTCAACCCGGGTCGATATTTCGGCTGTTCAGGTTGGTTCCGAGATAACGGTGATGCACCGCGGTGCACCCCTGTTTGTCCGACGCCGGACAGCGGAGGCCATTGCGGCCGCGCGGTCTGTCGAGTTGAGCGAACTGCCTGACCCGGAGGCTCGCAATGAGAACCTCCCGGACGGCACGCCCGGCACGGATGAAAATCGGGTGCTTCGCGATGAGTATCTCATCGTGAAGGGCAATTGCACCCATTTGGGGTGCGTCCCGCTGGGGCTCGATGAAAACACGGGAGATTACGAGGGCTGGTATTGCCCGTGTCATGGGTCGCACTATGACACATCGGCGCGTATCCGCCGCGGACCTGCTCCGGAAAATCTGCCGGTTCCCGATTACATCTTCGAGAACGATACCACAGTCAAAATTGGTATCTCCAATGAAGAAGCTGCGGCATCAGGGTGGGCTGTATCATGAGCGGACCTTCTACATACAATCCCAAGCCGGGTCTGATGACCTGGCTGGATGATCGTCTTCCGATTATCCGTCTTGGCTATGACAGCTTTGTCGACTACCCGACGCCCCGTAATCTCAATTACTGGTGGGCGTTTGGTGGTATTCTGACTGTCTTCCTGATGATCCAGATCATCACCGGCATCACGCTGGCCATGCATTACATTCCGCATGAGGACATGGCCTTTAACAGCATCCAGCGGATCGTCCGCGATGTGCCCAATGGCTGGCTATTACAATCAATGCACGCCAATGGTGCGAGCTTCTTCTTCATCGCTGTCTACATTCACATGTTCCGGGGCCTGTATTACGGCTCCTACAAGGCGCCACGGGAAATTTTGTGGATCCTGGGTGTCGTGATCTATCTGTTGATGATGGCGACCGGCTTTATGGGTTATGTGCTTCCTTGGGGACAGATGTCCTATTGGGGCGCGATGGTGATCACCAATCTGGTGGGCGCAATCCCGTTTGTTGGCGAAGCAATCCGCGAATGGCTTTGGGGTGGCTTTACGGTTGGTCAGGCCACGTTGAACCGCTTCTTCTCTCTGCACTATCTTCTGCCGTTTATCATCGCTGCCGTTGTGGGTCTGCATATCTGGGCGCTACACGTGCCGGGTAATGGCAATCCGGTCGGTATTAGTGTGAAGACCAAGAAAGATACGCTGCCATTCCACCCGTATTATACGGTGAAAGATGGCTTCGCGATCTTGCTGTACCTGATGATTTTCTGTGTCTTCGTGTTCTTTATGCCGAACGCGCTGGGTCATGCTGACAATTTCATCGAGGCGAATGCGCTTTCGACACCGTCGCATATCGTGCCTGAATGGTATTACTTGCCGTTCTACGCGATCCTGCGGGCCATCACATTCGACATTGGTCCGATCGATGCGAAGCTGGGTGGTGTGCTGGCGATGTTTGGTGCGATTGCGATCCTGTTTGTCCTGCCTTGGCTGGACACATCGAAGGTTCGTTCCATGCGCTTCCGTCCACTGACGCGCTGGTTCTTTATCTTCTTTGTTGTTGGTGCGCTGGGCCTTGGCTATTGCGGTGCCAACAATCCGGATGACATTGTCTTTGGCGGCATCAAATTCCTGTGGTTGGCTCAATTCCTGACCTTCTACTATTTCGCCTATTTCCTGTTGATCCTGCCAATTCTTGGCATTGTCGAAAAACCGAAACCACGCCCGGCGAGTATCGAGGAATCTGTCCTCGGTACGAGCAAGGCCTAGGGGAGCGATATCATGAAAATCACACGCATTTTCACCGCTGCCCTTGCAGCACTCGGTTTGTCAGGCGCGGCGATTGCCGCAGAGGGCAATGGCCACGAGGTCGAAAAGCACGACTGGATCTTCAATGGTCCGTTCGGGACTTTCATTGACGGTGACCACAATGAGCGCAATTCCGTTCAGCGCGGTTTCCAGATCTATCAAGAAATCTGCGCCAGCTGCCATTCTCTAAACCAGCTCAGCTTCCGTAATCTGGGAGAGGCTGGTGGCCCGTTTGCGAGTGAAGAATTCGCAAATCCGAACGATAATCCGGTTGTCATGCAGATTGCGGCAAACTGGGCTTATCAGGCTCGGGATGTGGATACGGATACGGGTGAGGCCATTGAGCGCACTCCACGTGTTTCTGACCGCTTTCCGTGGATTTTCGAGAATGCGTATCAGGCGCGTGGAACGCTCGGTGCTACGCCACCGGATTTGTCCCTGATCGTCAAAGCCCGTAGCGGTGGTGCAGATTACATTCGCGCCTTCCTGCTGGGTTATACCGATCATGCGCCGGAAGGTGTCACTGTTGGTCCTGGCCAGTATTACAATGAAGCCTTTCCGGGCAATATTGTCGCGATGGCCCCTCAATTGTTTGAAGACCGAGTGGAGTATGCTGATGGTACAGCGGCGACACCGGAGCAAATGGCGGACGATATTGTGACATTCCTGGCCTGGGCCGGCGATCCACATATGGAAGCCCGCAAGCAGCTGGGCGTTATGGTCTTGCTCTTCTTATTGTTGTTCTCCGTCCTGGTTTATCTGGCGTACCGCCAGATTTGGGAAGATGTAGAGCACTAAGCTTTGCGTTTGTCGGAACAGACAGACCGAAATTGAAACGGGCTGCGGATCTTGATCCGCAGCCCGTTTTTGTTGGCGGGCCGTAGACCGCGCCGAAAGAAGAAAGCACAGATATGACACAATGGGTTCTCGGCATTATCGGTGGTTCCGGCCTCTACGCTCTGGATGGGCTTGTCGATGTCCGCTCAGAGGTCGTGGAGACGCCCTGGGGGCGTCCTTCCGCTGATCTGGTAGTTGGTGAGCTAAACGGGGTGAAACTGGTCTTCCTGCCCCGTCACGGACCGGGACATGCCCTGCCACCCTCCGATATTCCCTATCGTGCCAATATCGCGGCTCTGAAGATGGCGGGCTGTACGGATATTCTGTCAATATCGGCCTGCGGATCCCTGCGAGAGGGATTGGCACCCGGGCATTTCGTAGCAGTGGATCAGTATGTCGATCGGACTGAAGGGCGAGATCGTAGTTTCTTTGGCCCGGGATGCGTGGCGCATGTTTCGCTGGCTGAACCGGTTTGCGGCCGGCTTTCGGCGCTTGCGGCGGATGCGGCAGAGGCCGCTGGCGCGCCCGTGACTCGTGGCGGTACCTATCTGGCGATGGAGGGGCCGCAATTTTCCACCCGCGCGGAGAGTGAGTTGTATCGCCAGTGGGGAATGGATGTGATCGGCATGACCAACATGCCCGAGGCGCGTCTGGCCCGCGAGGCTGAGCTGCCCTACGCCTCGATGGCAATGGTGACGGACTATGATTGTTGGCGCGATGGCGAGGCAGATGTTGATGTGGTGTCCGTGCTTGAGGTCATGCGATCCAATACCGGTGTCGCGCAGGCGATGATAGAGAGGCTGACCCGACGATTGGCCGGAGAGGTCAGGCGGCCCAGCCCGGCCGGCATTGAAACCGTTCTCGATACAGCGCTGATCACCCCACCAATGGCCCGGGACGCTGCCATGACAGAACGGCTCGATGTTATCGCGGGTCGTGCGTTGAGGCCGGCCTAGCCCGATTGTGACCATTTGGTGACGTGACTGGACAAGATGTCATTGGCGTCACAAGCTCCCGGCATGTTCAAGACGCAATTGACCGGCCTGTTCACGCTTATGATGCTCTCCAGCACTGGACACGCTGGCGAGGCGGTCCACTTTTCACCGTTGGATGAAGCCACTTATTCGGCATCCAGTGGCGGCGTCGTGCAATTGATGTGCGCCAATGCCGTGGACGGCGGTTATTATCTCAGCCGGGCTGTGGTGCTTGATTTGCCCGAACTGGATCTGCCTTTTGATATTCTGCTGACAGCTCGGCACGCCGTTGTTGATGATGATGGCAGCCGCAATTGTTTTCTGCGGAGTTTTGGACCGGAATTGGGGCAGATCAATGCGATGATTCATTCCTTTGCCGGGCCGCAATTCGACACTGATTTCATGAATGACTGGGCTGTTTTGCGCACGGAAACGCGGCTGCCGGAGGGCACGCCCAGGGTTCGCGCTGCCGCGTATTCCGGTCAGGAAGACGGTCAATTGTCGTTGCTTTCGCGGGGGCTTGCCTACGCGCCCTGCGATGTGACCGGGGCTCCGACAGAGATGGATAATCCGACGCTGATTTTCCATGATTGCGATTCTCGGCCTGGGATATCCGGTTCACCATTGGTGACAATGATCGACGGGACGCCACATGTTGTTGCCCTTCACGTGGGTCAAATCATCATGCTGGATGAAGATTTTCGCAGCTACAGTGTCGCACGGCGAATATCGGACGAATTCCTGGATGCCCTGACCACGATGGTCGATGTGAAAACCCCGCGATAATCCTTCCAACCGGACCCGGCCTCGTCCATAAATACTCAAGCTGGTAATCTTGCCGGCCGTCAGGGAGTTACGTGGTATGCTGGCAGTTGTAATCGGCCTTCTTTCGTCGGGGGTTTTGCAGGAATCTGCAACGCCGCAAATTGGAATGGCGGAGGTCAGGCCAACACGTGAGTGCGCGATCCACCTTACGGCCCCTCGGGCGCGCAGGAATTGCATGGATAATTTGTTGGATGAAGCTACCGAATCGCTTGTGGTGGCCCAGCAATCGGCGCGCGATGATGCCATTGATGTTGATGTGACGACCGGCGGCCTTTTGAGTGCTGAACAAGCGTTTGATGACGCCCAGATCGCTTGGGCGATTTATCGCGATGCGGAATGTGTGCGGCGTTCATCGCTCATGATGGTGGCCGATGAGGCCGGTGCTGAGCTTGTGCTGGATTGCCGAATCGTCTTGACGCGGGCGCGCGCCGCGGAATTGAGGAATAACTGACGTGAAACCCTTGCTGCTCCATATCGGAAATAAGCGATATTCCAGCTGGTCGCTGCGACCGTGGCTGGTGCT